>Ga0155034_103_pt4 | contig 46396 bp, 49 predicted proteins | sample RifCSPhighO2_01_FD_106002 | JGI IMG/M metagenome (GOLD analysis project Ga0155034, IMG submission 106002) | Candidatus Buchananbacteria bacterium RIFCSPHIGHO2_01_FULL_44_11 | reverse complement strand
TGATCTGCCTTTGGCACGACGCCTTTGGCGGAAGTTGCTGCCCCAAACCCCGATTGTGACTAATAATCAAAAATAATTTAAACAAAAATTGCATAAAGTAAAAACATAAAACCCATATACTCTGGGTCTTTTTTTTGGGCACGTTCAGTTTTTCAGCTAGCTAGCCTGGGCCAGGTTGACTTTTGATTAACTCAGAGTTAAAGTTGTTTTATCCTTAACTGTGACCATTAACCAACTGCGGTTAAGGCTAGCCCTTTTGGGCCACTCTACTTCAGGGAGGGACGGATTAATGGTTCCTTTTAACTTGCGCCACTTGGCGCAGGAGGTCATCTCTTTTTTTTGATGATTAAAATCCGATCCAGGCCAGCCAAATCTTTTTGGATCGTCATTTGGTAGTCAGGGAAAATAGACCGGATTTTTTTTAAAAGTTGTTTTTTTTGCCGGGGATCAAATTCGCCGATAATCAACGGCGGTGGTGTTACTAATTTGACTATTTGCCGGAATAATTTTTCATAAAGGTATAACCCGCCGTTGGTCGTAAAGAGCGCTTGTGGCGGTTCAAATTTTAGCCCCTTTGTCTCCGCTGAGGTATTGTTTTTCCAGCGTTTCCAGCCATAGGGCAGATTGGCCACCAGGATATCAATTTTTTTACCTTTGAGTGGCATAAATAGATCGCCTTGAAAAAACGTCACCTTAGCCTTATGCCTGGTGGCGTTTTTTTTGGCAACGGTTAATGCTTTTTTGGCAATATCGGTAGCATAGACGGCCGCCCGTGGTCTATGGCGTTTTAAAGTGATGGCAATGCAGCCGCTACCGGTGCCAATATCGGCGATCGTTATTTTATCGTTTTGGTTAACTTGCCTCAGGACTGCTTCAATAAGTAGTTCGGTTTCCGGTCGGGGAATTAAAACCCGTTTATCAACGTAAAACATGAGGCCGTAGAACTCTTTAAGGTTAGTCAGGTACGCGATTGGTTCACCCTTGGCCCGGCGGCGGATCAGCGCTTGATATTTTTTTAGGTCTAGGGGCCGGAGAATTTTTTCCGGATGAGTATAAATAAATTCTTTAGGTTTATCCAGAATAAACGACAATAAAACCTCCGCATCAAGGGAGGCTGTCTGAATTTTTTTAGGCTGGAGTTTTTTATAAGCCCAGGTTAAGGCTTGGCGGCTAGTCATAGTCCAAGTTTCGAAATTCTAATTTTAGATTTCTTCGGCTTGATCGGCTTTTTTCAGCTCATCAATCATCGGCTTAAGATCACCGTCTATAATGTTATTAATATTATGCCAGCTCATTTTGATCCGGTGGTCGGTCAGGCGGTCTTGGGGGAAATTGTAAGTCCGGATTTTTTCCGAACGGTCGCCCGAGCCGATTTGGGATTTTCTGGCCTCACCGCGTTCCTGAATTTTTTTTTCTTCTTCGGCGGCCAGCAGCCGTGAACGTAAAATTTGCAGGGCTTTTTCTCGGTTCTGAACCTGCGATCTTTCGTCTTGGCAGTTGACGACTAGTCCAGTCGGCAGGTGAGTAATCCTGACGGCGGAGTCAGTGGTATTAACGCTTTGGCCGCCGTGGCCGCCGGCTTTAAAAACGTCAATTCTTAAATCCTGGGGTTTGATTTGGACGTCAACTTCTTCCGCTTCGGGCAGTACCGCCACGCTGGTTGTGGAAGTGTGAATCCGGCCGGTCTTTTCCGTCTCCGGCACTCGTTGGACCCGATGGACGCCGCTTTCATATTTTAAATCGCCATAAACGTTGTGGCCGGTCACTTCAAAAATTATTTCTTTAAAGCCGCCAATGCCGATCCGGTTGGCATTTAAAATTTTACTTTTCCAGCCCTGTTTTTCGGCATAGCGGGAGTACATTCGGAACAATTCAGCGGCAAAAAGTGTAGCTTCGTCGCCGCCGGCTCCGGCCCTGATTTCGACGATAATATTTTTTTTCGCCAGCGGGTCGGGCGGCGTCAGGTCGTTTTCGATATCTTTTTCCAAGTCGTTTTTTATTATTGTCAGGTCATCAAGTTCTTCTTGAGCGATCGTGACTAATTCCTGGTCGGCTTCGTTTTCCAGCGTGTCTTGGGCCGAAGCGATTTTTCTTAAAACGGAATCAAGCTCGGTGATTTTTTTTACGACTATATCCAACTGACTGTAGCGCTGGGAAATTTCTTTAAGTTTTTGAGGATGACTAATAATCGCCTGATTGGTCAGATCGGTTTTTAGCTGTTCGTATTCTTTTTTAATCTCGGTAATTTTTTTGGGACTGAACATAATCTAAAAAGTTGTTCTAACAAAAAAATCCTTCATTAAAATCAGGATTTTTTTACTTAGTTATTGTTCCGCTTTGATTTTTTTGGCCTCTTTTTTTCGGGCCACCGCTTTGGCTTTTTTGACTTTTTTGCCTTTGCGGCCGGCGGAAGCCTGGTTTTGAAGCGCGGCTCGAGCCTGGAATTTCTCGATCCGTCTGGCGCTGTCAACCAGTTTTTGTTTGCCGGTGTAAAACGGATGGCAATTTGAACAGATTTCAACCCGAATTTCTGGCAAAGTTGAACCAACTTTAAACTCGTTGCCGCAAGCGCAGATAACTTTAGCCTCAGGGTAGTATTTGGGATGGATGTCTTGTTTCATAAAAGTATGATGCGAATTTACCCGCTACGCCTTAGCGTTAGCGTGGCGAGCGAATGTATGCGAATGATACTAATTAATAAAGGTTATGCTAGCATAGAACCAATTTTTTGGCAAGACTGGTTTTAGCCCCTGATTTTTAGGAATTTAGAGCGTTGGCTGATGATAAAGATAGCGATGACGCCGGTATAAGTCACAACAAATTCAGTCGGGATTCTGTAGCCGCCTTCAGACAGGGGAGCGGCCACGACAAAAATCGCCAAGAGGACGGTCCAAAGCAGGATAAAAAATTCGCCAAAAAATCGGGAAACAAAGTGATTTTTCCAGCGGGTGTATTCTTTTTCAGTCACATAAACTCCCAGGATTGACAGGTAGATTATGCCGATGGCGCTGGATTCACTGTCAAACCGGTTGCCGCTGAAAAAATCAATGGCAAACAGGATCATCGCCAAAAAAGTCCAAAAATTTAGGATGACTTTTAGTATTTGACGGTTAGACCAGCCGTTATTATTTTTTGCCATATACCTACACATTATAACATACTTGATTTTTTTTGAGCAACCAGCTAAAGTGGAGACACTCATCAATTTTAAGGAGGTAATCGGGCCATGAACGAAAGAATCAGTCTTTGTATTTCTGGTATCTCTGGTCGGATGGGGCAGATTATTGAGCGTCTAGCCCTTCACGATCCGGCCATCGGAACATTGATCGGAGTTGATGTCAACATTCCTCAACCGGCCGAAGGTCTTTTCGGCCCGGCAAGGTTGGCGGAAGCTCTGGCTCTGAGTCGGTCTGATGTGCTTTTGATCTTTCACAACGATCCGTTGGCCGCAGTTTCCCAAACCGAAATTGCCGCCAAGCTTGGCGTGCCCGTCATTATTGGCACCACCGGTCTAGAAGAGCATCATGGGGTAATGCTGTTTGTCTATAGTAAAGATATCCCGGTTCTACCGGCCAGCAATTTCAGCTTGGGTGTGGCAGTCCAACGCCGGTTGATTGCGCTGGCTGCTTCAATGCTGCCGGTCGAATATCAACCCGAAGTCGTTGACAAGCATCACGCCAAAAAGCTGGATGCACCCAGCGGTACGGCAATGATGTTAGCCAAAACGATTTGTGAAGCCCGTCAGTGGGATCCGGCGACTGCTATTCAATGTGGTCGAGTCGGTCGCAGTCAAGGTCCCAGGGCCAATGAAATCGTTGGTATCCAAACACTTCGCGCCGGCACCATCTCCGGTACCCACGAAGTGACTTTTGCGGGTCCCGGTGAAGTCGTTGAAATCAATCACGTGGCTCAGACGCCGGACATTTTTGCTCAAGGTGCCTTGGCTGCGGTCAAATGGATCATCGGCAAGGCGCCGGGAGTCTATTCAATCGACAATGTTCTGGAGGGTTAGTCTCTAACCTGGTCAATCCGTCGGTGTCTGCTAGGGTCGTATCGTCGGCCCTTTTTTTTAATTTTAAATCCAATCTCGGCCTTGACGTATCTTTTGGTTTTTGCTATCATTGTTTTGTTATTAATTATCACACATACCGCGGTAAAATTGACTGTTTCCTCCCCCACACCTACTTTACTGATGTGACCTTAGGTAAATTGAATATCTTGGTTCAAGAAATAAGGTTAATTTGTAAGTAGATTTATGAGTAAAGTAGGTGTGGGGGCAGCAGTCAAAGCGGTAGAAGTTCCTCCATTGGGGGATAAAAAGGAAAAATATGCCAGAGATTCCAGATTTATTGACGATGCTGAAAGCCGGTGTCCATTTTGGTCATCAGCTGTCAAAACGTCATCCGAAAATGAAGCCCTACATTTTGATGGCGAAAAACGGGTTTCATATCATTAATTTAGAAGAAACTCAAGTCAAGTTGGCGCAAGCCCTTGAGTTTGTGACCAAAGTAGTGGCTAATGGTGGCACTATTTTATTTTTGGGTACAAAAAAACAGGCCCAGCGGATTATAGTCGCGGCCGCTCAGGAATGCGGTATGCCTTATATTAATGAACGCTGGTTAGGCGGTACCATTACCAATTTTTCGGCCATTGCCAAATTGATTAAAAAATACAACGACTTGAAAGATAAGAAGGCCAAAGGTGAGTTCAAAAAATACACCAAAAAAGAACAGCTGGAATTTGACCGCGAAATAGAAAAATTGGAGAAAAATGTCGGTGGCATTGCTAAGATCACCAAAGTGCCTGACGCGATTTTCATTATTGATATTAAAAAAGAAAAAACCGCCATCAATGAGGCAATGAGGAAAAACATCCCGACGGTGGCTCTTTGCGACACCAACGCCGATCCGAATAAGATTAATTATCCCATTCCGGCTAACGACGATGCTATTAAGTCCATTAGTTTGATGACTAAATTGGTGACTGAGGCGGTCAACGAGGGATTAAAAAAAAGAGAGATCAAAAAACCGTAACCTGATATTTTTATGGCGATTGACGTCAAAACCATTACTCAATTGCGTGAACTAACCGGCGCCGGTTTTGTTGATTGTCAGCAGGCTTTAGCCGAATCTGGCGGTGAGCTGAGTAAGGCCACAGAAATTTTACGCAAAAAAGGAGCGATCAAAGCGGCGAAAAAAACTTCAGAACGGACCGCCGGCGAGGGCCTGGTAGAAAGTTACATTCATTCCAATGGTAAAGTCGGCGTCTTGATTGAAGTCCGTTGTGAAACCGATTTTGTCGCCCGGAATGAATCTTTTAAAGCCTTGGCTCATGACTTGGCGATGCAGGTGGCCGGCGCTAATCCCTTATATGTCAAACAAGAAGAGGTACCAGCGGCCGTGATTGCTAAAGAAAAAGAAGTTTACGCTGAGCAACTAAAAAACGAGGGCAAGCCCGCCGCCATGTGGCCTAAAATTATTGAGGGCAAAATTAAAAAATACTATCAAGAGAACTGCTTAATGCAGCAGTCTTTTATCAAAGACGACAGTCTGACGATCGCCTCTTTGGTTGAACAAAGAATTTTCCAGTTAGGCGAAAAAATAGAAGTGACCAAATTTGTTCGCTACCAAATCTAAACCTAATTTTTCTCTGAAAATTTATGGCGCTGGCAAAAAGATTGGCACACACTCTTGTGCTGCTGGGGCTGATGCTGATGCTAACCGGTTGTCAAAAACCGGCGTCTTTTTTTGTTCAGTCGGTTGATTCAGGATCCGGCCTCGGCGGGCCGGTGGCGGTGATTAATGACAATATTATTGTGAATCAGCCTTCGGCCGACGCACTAGTTGCTAGTCCGCTTTCAATTGAAGGCCTGATTCATGTTGGGTTAGGTCAAGTTGCATTTAAGCTTTTGGATGCAGACAATCAGATTGTCAGTGAAGGTTCAGCTGTGGCTTTCTCTGACAATTCCAGCTGGAGTTTTTACTCGGGTAGCTTGGAGTTTAGTCCGCCCGCCAGTCCCACTGGCTGGCTAGAGGTTTACCCGGCTCGTAAAAAAAACAGCACTAAAAAAAATTTAGTCAAACTACCCGTTAAATTTAAGGACTATCAAGAATCGTTTGTCACGGTTTATTTCAGTAACCCTAAATTAGATTCAAGCAGTAACCGTTGCGGCCAAGTTTATCCGGTCAAAGAAGCGGTAGAGTATACGCCCCAACTGATTTTCCGCGCCCTGGATCGGCTGCTGGCCGGCCCAACCGAAGACCAAAAAAAAGCCGGTTACTCAACCAATCTGCCCGCGGTCGGTGAAGTCAAAGCCCAGAAAGTGGATATTATTGACGGCCGGGTTTACGTTGATTTTAATGCCACGATTCAATCCGGTTTATCCGATGCTTGTCAGATTCAGTCTTTGCGCGCCCAGATTGTGGAGACTTTAAAGATTTTTTCCGATACGGACGAAGTCATTATCACTATTGACGGTCAAGCTAAAAACGTTTTACAATAACGGCAGTCTAAGATTACAAAGAGCTTTTGCTCTTTTCATTTTGAGGCAAAGGGAGGGCGGCAGCCATGCTGTCTGAAATTCTGGAATTTTTTCAGCCGGTCTGGGCTTGGGTTCTTAGCCATTACTGGCTGAGTATCATTGGCTGGTTGGCCATTGGCGCTCTGACGAGCGTTTTAATCAGGCGGTCGATTGATCAAGCCGGGGGTCATGGCACTGATTTCAGCCATCTGGTTTTGTTTCCCCGTTATTTCTTTGATTCGGATTTCGGGGACGACATGGTACCCTACACCTGGTTTTGGGATCGGGGGCCGGGTTGGGCTAAAATCGGCTACTTAGTTACCTTAGTCTTGGGACCGCTGCGCTGGCTCCTTTGCTTGTTGGAACTGTTTTGGTTCTTTTTATGGTCGGTCCTTCTGGTCGTTGTTTGCCTTGTCCTGGTCGCTGTGATCAAGTCATTTGGTCTCAATAGGAGCATGTATCATTCATCGCCACCGCGCTAAACAGCCAAAACTTCAACAGTCCGTCTTTGTTCCTTGGGTGCCCCTGGGCACTTTTTTTATAACGTTGCTGCCAGAATAGCCACCGCTTTAGCGGTGGGATGAAGGGCAGTATGAGTAATAATCATCGGCGCCTGCCCGCCGAAGCCTCGGCGCAGGCGGGGAGCCGATTCATCTCGTTAGGAATCCACCCCGATATCGCACTCTTTTAGAGTGGGATTGGATTCATCAGTCAAATTTTGCTACAATTAAATCAATAACTATTCATTAATATTAATATGACAGTAAAAATCGCCATCAACGGTTTTGGCCGAATTGGCCGAGCCGCCTTTAAGATTGCTTTGGCTAATAAAAATTTGGAAGTAGTTGGCATTAATGATTTGGCTGACAATAAAATTTTAGCCCATCTGCTAAAGTACGACACGGTCTATGGTGAATATGAAGCCTCAGTCCAGGCGACTAAAGAGGGGATAAAAGTTAATGGTAAAACCTACCCGGTTTTGGCTGAAAAAGAACCGGCTAAATTGCCCTGGAAAAAATTAAACGTGGATGTCGTCTTGGAATGCACTGGCCGGTTTACCAACAAAAAAGATGCCGGTGAGCATTTAAAAGCCGGGGCGAAGCGGGTGGTGATTTCCGCGCCGGGTAAAGATAAGGAAACTCAGACTTTAGTTTTTGGCACCAAGCTGACTAGCGATGTCTTAAAGTCAGCCAAAGCTCAGAGTGTAATTTCCAACGCTTCTTGCACCACTAACTGCATCTCGCCGGTGATTCAGGTTTTGGAATCGGCCTTTGGCGTGGAAAAAGCCTTAATGACGACCATTCATTCTTACACTGCCGACCAGAACTTAGTTGACGGTGATCATCGCGATTTGCGCCGGGCCCGGGCGGCGGCTTACAATATTATTCCGACTTCCACCGGCGCGGCAATTTCAACCACTGAAGTCGTGCCCAGTCTGAAGAATTTATTTGATGGGGTGTCTTTAAGGGTGCCGACGATTTGCGGTTCAATCTCAGACATCACCGCTGTCCTCAAAAGAAAGAAAGTGACTGTTAAACAAATTAACGAAGCGTTTAAAGAAGCGGTTAAAAATCCAATCTTCAAAAATATTTTAACCGTGAGCAATAAGCCGCTGGTTTCTTCCGACATCATCGGCACGTCTTATTCTGCCATTATTGACCTGGAATTGACCCAAGTCGTCGGCGGTAACCTAGTCAAGGTTTTTGCCTGGTATGACAATGAGTGGGCTTATTCTTTACGGCTGGGGGAGATGGCGGAGGCTTTAGCTAAAAACCTGAAATAAGTTTAGTTGATTATTTTGTAAAAAAAGATTATCATGAAAATCATTGTCCGAACAAAAGAAAGATGGGAAAAGGTTTCTGAACGCAGTTACGCCAAAGAATCTGAATTGCAAGATATTCTTGCCGATTCTCCCGACCTTATTCCGATAAGTGAACTAGGTGGTGGCAGAAAATCGATTAAAATCGCAATCAGAGAAGCTGGTCTACCCGGTTCAGGCAGCACGGACATTATCGGCGTTGACGAGAACGGCAACATTACCATCATTGAAACCAAACTTGCTCAAAACGCGGAAATCAAAAGAAAAGTCATTGGGCAAATTATCGAGTATGCGGCTTTTTTGTGGCAAAAATCTTATGAGGAGTTTGACGAAATCGTTTATGGTAGAACGGGAAGTCACCTGCTTGATCTTATGGAGAATGCGGAGAAAGAAGACGAGGAGTGGTCGGCGGAAGATTTTCGCGACGCTGTCGAGACGAACCTCAAAGAAGGCATATTTGCTTTATTTATTGTTGTTGATGAGATTAATGAAGAATTACGGCGTATTGTCGATTACCTTAATTCCAAAAACTTCGTCGATTTTGAGTTTTACGCCCTTGAACTAAAATATTTTCAAGAAAAAGGATTGGAAGTGGTTTTGCCACAACTCTATGGTGTGGCAAATCGCACATCCGGCAAAAGAATTTTTAAGTTATGGGGTGAGGAAGGTTTTTTTAACGACACTAAAGGAAAATTAGTCGAAAAAAATTTTGCCGTAGTTCAAAAATTTTATAGTTTTTGCAAAGAAAATTTTGACGAAATAAATTGGGGGAAAGGCGCCACTCGCGCTTCATTTTCCGCTGTTGCTTTAAAAGTAAGTTCAAAATCTCTCTTTTGTCTCAGGTCAACAGGAAAGTTGACCATTTCTATCGGTTGGATCAGAAAAGGAGCAAAAGACAATAAATTGATTGATCAATATAAAGAAAATTTGATAAAAATCGGTTTTAAGATACCGGTGAACGAATCACATTTTAAAATATTCATTCCCGAGTGGGGGTCAAAAGTAGACGAATTTATAGCTGTTTTAAAAACGATTTTAAAGAAAAGTTAAGTTTTATCTATCGTTTGTGCTATGGGAAAAATGCCAACTGGTTATAAAATCAACCGACAGTTGATTATTGCGATGAGGCTTGGTTTAAACGGTCATCAACCGTACACACTGGCGGCCATAGGTAAAAAATTCAACCTCAGCCGACAACGAATCCAACAGCTATTGGAAAAAGAAGGTATTGCCGTCAAAAAATTGGCCGATGATCAGACATTCTTCAGCGGTCCGAAATTGATCAAACAGTCCTGGTTTCCGATTAAGTCTTTGGTCACTTTGCGTAAATTAATTGATACCGGAAAAATCAAAGCAGTCAATATCAGCACCGACCCCAGATTGAAGCGTTATCATGTTAATAGACAAGAAGTGACTAGGTTTTTAAACGCTTGGGATGAGTTGGAAGGCGATCCCGCCGGCGTCAAAAGTATTAAAAAAGATAAAAATTATTTTTCCTGTCCGGCTTTGGTTAAACAGCTTTGGTTTCCAGTGAAATCTTTAGTTACTTTAAACAAACTAATTAAACAAGGCAAGATTAAAGCCATTGATCTCAGCACCAACCCTGAATTCAAGCGATATTACATCCATAAAGACGAGGCAATCAGATATGTCGCTGCTGTTTTAAAAGAGATATAAAATTTTATAGGGGAAAAGTTTCTCGAGTCGTATTAGAGACTTCTAATTGCTTCGTGACGGTCTTCGGGCCGGTTTTTTTATGGTATAATAGCAACATGTTACAAACCGCCAATTATGTTAGGAGTAATAAAATAATTGATGTTAATGTGCCAATTAACATTAGGATGATTGATCTGGTTAAGTATTTGCTGGAAGCAAGCACAGTTTCGGATCGGCAGAAGTTAGGGGAGATGCTATCAGATGAACTTAGCGATGCCGCCATGATTAACATTGTTAATCTGAAAATTTCGGATACTCATCAATTCCACAAAAGATCAGGTGGCAGAGTCGTATTCAAACAGTATGGGTATTACCGGCCAAAATCGAAGTATATTTATATCCAGAATAAAACCGCGGTGCGCGGCCAAACCTTGGCTGCTAAAACTTTTGTGGATACTTTACTTCATGAATGGTTGCACCACTATGATACTTATAAACTGAAACTCAACTCGATTCACACCAAAGGTTTCTATTTAAGGTTGCAGAGCCTAAAAGAAAAGTTAAAGCTCATCTAGTCGGTAGTATTTGATAGCCTAAACGGGACCAAGTAGGTGCTTTTTTGCTGGTTTTAGTTATCCCCAGGTCGGGGCCTTGACAAAATATTTTATTTGATTTAATGTGTTAGTATATTAAAACACTAAAACAATGACTTCAGACCACAGCTGGAATAACCAGCAGACAAAACAACTATTCAGCGCTATTCTAAAGCTGAAAAATACCAAAGAAACCGCGGCCTTTTTTCGCGATTTGTGTACTCTAGAAGAACTGGCTGAAATGGCTAAGCGCTGGCAAGCGGTTAAGATGATTCAAAAAGGCCAACCTTACCGCCAAATCGCCAAAAAGACCGGATTAAGTACGGCAACAATTACCCGGGTGGCTCAGTGGTTAAACCATGGTATGGGCGGCTACAAACTAGTTTTGCGACGCATATGAAATTAAACCAGAAAAAATTTAATATCCATCGAAGCCAAGTTACTTCGCCGTAGTCGAGGTGGTTTGGTATTTATTAAAAATGTCAGCCTGCCCCGCCTCCGGCGGGGTTTTTGCTATTATCTAGCAAAACCGATGCTCATTGAGAATTTCTTGGAGGTTTTCATTATGTGCTCAGACAGCCACGGCCAAACCGCTGGTACTGGTTTGCCTCAACCTTTGCCAGCCACTCAGCACAAACTTTGCCCCAGATGCAAACAGGTTGAATTGGTCGACATCAGGTTTAAACTGATTATGGCCTGCCATTGGGACCCTAATCAGGATGACTTTGTCTGGTGGTGTTCTCAGTGCGGTTATTATCAGTGGACAAAGCCAAGGCCAATTGGTCCAGCTTGAAAGTCAATTGGATCAAAGTCGCTCTTAGTTAAGCGGAATCTAGATTAATAGGTTCCGCTTCTTTTTTTTATTATGGGTGGCCGAATACTCCGCGGCTTGCCGCGGAGATGAAGGCCGTTATGGGAATAATATGTCGGCGGAGCCGACACTTCTCATAAAAACCCACCCTGATACTCCAAGATACTCCAAAGTTTGTTTTGGAGTTGGGTCTATTGTGTATTTATGTTATAATATATCTTAGTATGAATAAATATTTTTTGCTAATATCAATAGTTTTTGCTTTGCTTTTAGCCGGTTGCCAGCTCAAGGAAAACTATGCCATGCAGTACAGTTTCAGCTCGGAATTAATCACTGAGGCCGATTTTCAGGCCAAAGCTGATGGCTTTGAATTAAGTTTGCCTTTGGCTGATTTTTCTTGCCAGCCGACTGAGATGAAAGCAGCCCTAAACCGGCAAGGCAATAATCTGACCATTTTAATCAATGGGCCAGAGACGACTAAACGTTGCAGCCAAAAATTTTCCGCCAGCGTGGTTGGTCTAAAACCGACCGCCTATCAGCTAAAAGTAATTTATGACCGTGAGGGTCAAAAGCAGGAAATTTTGGTTCAGGATTTTAGCGTCAAACAATAATTTTTTATAATTTTGGTTTATGATTAAAATAAAATCCCTGCAGTCGGTTAAAGGTTTAAAGGGCAAAACTGTTCTTTTGCGCGTGGCCTACGACATTCCTTTGGCTCAAAGAGGCAAAAATTGGGTCGTGGCTGACGATCGCCGGATTACGGAAACCGTGCCGACCATTAAATATTTATTAAAACATAATTGCAAAATTGTTTTATTGTCTTGGCTCAGCCGACCGGGCGGGAAAATAGTAGAAAAATACCGAATGGATCCGGTAGCAAAAAAGCTGTCAGAAATTTTAGGCCGGCCGGTCAAAAAAATTGACGACTGCATTGGGCCGAAAGTTTTTGCCGAAATTAAAAAAATTAAACCCGGCAGTCTGTTGATGCTGGAAAACGTCAGGTTCTATCACCAAGAAGAAGAAAATGACAAGCGGTTTGCCAAACTTTTGGTGGCTGGCATTGATTTGATTGTCTTTGACGCCTTTGGCCAGTCGCACCGGATTCACGCCTCAACCGTCGGCATTACCAAGCTGCGTCCGACTTACGCCGGATTTTTGTTGGAAAAAGAATTAACCGCTTTAGCTAAGGTGACGGTTAAGCCCGTCCGGCCGCTGGTCGTAGTTTTGGGCGGCGCAAAAATTTCCGATAAGGTTTCGGTTTTGCAGCAGCTGGTAAAAATTGCCGATTATATTTTGATTGGCGGTGGGCTGGCTAACATTTTTTTGCAGGCGGCCGGACAACCGGTCGGCCAGTCATTTGTTGAGGATATTTTTGTTGACAAAGCCAAGCGCAAAAAAATTAATTTCAGCCGGTTGGCCAAAAAAATCTATCAAAAAAATCGGCAGAAAATCGTTTTACCCAAAGATTTGCTGGCGGCCAATAAAATTGACGCTCATGCTTTGGTTGAAATCATTGATTTAGAAAAAAAAGAGCAAATTAACCCCCACTGGACTTATTTAGATATCGGGCCTAAGACCATTGCCGAATATTTATCTTACTTTAAAAAAGCCAAAACGATTTTTTGGAACGGGCCAATGGGGGTATTTGAAATTCCCAAGTTTGCCTTGGGAACCAAAAGGATTGCCCAGGCTATTGCCCGGAGTAAAGCGGTAACCGTTTTAGGTGGCGGCGACACGGAAAGCGTCATTGGTCAGTATAATTTAAACGGTCAGTTTACCCATGTTTCAACCGGCGGCGGTGCCAGCCTTGAATTTTTAGCTAAAAATTAGTCATCAAAGTTAATTAATAATTATTAATATGCCCAGTAGTGAAACTTTGATAAGCCCCGCCGGGGGCGGGGCAAAGATACTAGCTATTGGGGTAATACTAGTTTAGTAATAGTTTAATTATTAATTAACTTTGATGACTAATTTTTAGAAATCAAAGTTCTACTACTGGGTATGTCTAAAGCAATAATTAAATCGGTCAAGGCTCTGGAAATATTGGATTCTCGGGGCAATCCGACGGTTCGCGCTTTTGTCACTTTAAATAATGGCATAGTTGGCAGCGCCTCGGTGCCCTCGGGTGCTTCCACCGGCATTCATGAAGCTTTAGAACTTAGAGACGGCGACAAAAGAAGATACGGCGGTAAAGGAGTGCTTAAGGCGGTAAAAAACGTCAACCAACTGATTGCGGCAAAACTCCGGGGTCAGGATGCTTCCAAGCAGCGGCAAATTGACAAAATGATGATTGCTTTAGACGGTACGGAAAACAAATCAAAGTTGGGTGCTAATGCGATTTTGGCCGTTTCTTTGGCGGTGGCCAGCGCGGCGGCAAAATCAGCGAATTTACCCCTGTATCGCTATCTGCGCCAGGCTTTCAAATTGCATTATCGCGGCTGGCAGCTGCCTGTTCCTACGATGAATATTTTAAACGGCGGTGCTCATGCCGGCTGGTCGCTGGACATTCAGGAGTTTATGATTGCGCCGCTGCAAAAAACTATGGCTGAGCGGGTCCGGTGCGGCGCGGAAATTTTTGCTGCTCTGGCCAAAATTTTGAAGCAAAAAGGTTTTGATACGCTCAAGGGCGATGAGGGCGGTTATGCGCCGCGGCTCAAGGGCAATGAAGCGGCTTTTCAGGTTATTATTCAGGCCATTAAAAAAGCCAAGTATTTGCCAGGTCGACAAGTCAAATTGGCCGTTGATGTGGCCTCTTCGGAATTCTATAATGAGGCCAAAGGCCTTTACGAACTCAAGGCCGACAAAAAATCTTTGACGGCCAAAGAAATGATTGAACTGCAAAAGAATTGGTTGAAGAAATACCCAATTATTTCCATTGAAGACGGTTTAGCTCAGGACGATTGGTATAGCTGGGTTAAACTCACTCAGCAGCTGGGTAAACGGATCAGCTTGGTTGGCGATGATTTGTTTGTTACTAACGTTAAAAGATTAAAACAGGGGATTAAACAAAAAGTCGGCAATGCCATTTTGATCAAATTAAACCAAATCGGCAGTTTGTCCGAAACTATTGACGCCATAGAATTGGCTCATAAAAACAAATATCAGACTTCAATTTCTCACCGTTCAGGCGAGACGGCTGACACTTTTATTGCTGACCTGGCGGTGGCAGTTAATTCCGAATTTATCAAGACCGGTTCGCTGTCGCGTTCAGAACGGGTGGAAAAGTACAATCGACTGCTGGAAATTGAAGCGGAGCTAAAGAAGTAATTATAGTATTGTCATTGAGAGGAAGGAGCCGAAGACACGTCGTTCGCGAACGACGTTTCGGAGGCGACTGACGAAGCAATCTGGATATGGTCAATAAAAAATACTATGTTTACATAATAACCAACAAAAGTAATACGGCGCTCTATACTGGTGTGACTAACGGCTTGACTAGACGGGTCTACGAGCATAAAAATAAATTGGTCAAAGGTTTTACCAGTAAGTATAATATTAATAAGCTAGTTCATTTTGAGGAATGTAACGACGTTAATGAGGCTATTCTCAGGGAAAAGCAAATCAAAGGCGGTTCTCGGCAGGACAAAATCAATCTAATTAACTCGAGTAATTCTGATTGGAAAGACTTAAGTGATGGTTGGTATTAGCTAGATTGCTTCGTCGTCCCGACTTAAAGTTGAGACTCCTCGCAATGACAGAATAAGAAAATAAAAAAAGACGAGCCAGGCTCGTCCTAATGAACATTTGACTTGGAGTATCCGAAGTTATTTGAGGTCAAGATTTTGACGTAGAATCTGGAAATTGCCGAAAGCATTGTTGCCAGTGATCCAGGCAATACCAACTCCAATTAGGCTGAATAAGCCGAGTGTCGAAATCCCAGTGGTGGCGGCGCGGGTGCTTGAAAGCAAGCAGACGAAAAGGACAAAACAGATTGCTGCAGCAACGCTTGCGAAGCGGCAAATATACATGTCCAAGGAGATGGTCTGCGCCAAATCCTTGTTGCTGCCGACCAGTCTTTCTTCTTTGACACTAGCCATGATCAACCCTCCTTTTTAAGGTAACTTTAATTTAGCATAATTTTTTATCAAAATCAATGCCAACAAGTAAAAAAATTAATAATAAAAAACATAAGCCGTTTGTTTTATTAATTCTTGACGGCTGGGGCTTGGCGCCAAAAAGCCCGGCCAATGCCATTGAAAAGGCGAAAAAGCCGGTTTTTGACGAGCTCTGGAAAAATTATCCTCACACCAAATTGAAGGCGTCAGGCCGGGCGGCCGGGTTGCCCGATGAGCAGCCGGGCAATTCCGAAGCCGGCCACATGAACATTGGTGCTGGTCGGATTGTCGACCAAGACTCGGTCGTTATTAACAAAGAAATTAATACCGGCCGGTTTTTTAAAAATCCGGCTTTTGAAGCGGCTTGCTCGCATTTAGTAAAAAATAATTCCAGCTTGCATTTAGTCGGGCTACTGTCCAACGGTGTTAGTCCGCACAGTAATCCCGATCACTTGTTGGCGCTTTTGGTTTGGTCCAGGCTAAAAAAAATCAAAAACGTTTATTTGCATTTATTCACTGACGGGCGGGATTCGCCGCCGCATGCTTCTTTAAAACTGGTTGAGTCGTTAATTCGGAGTTTAAAAAATAAAGAAACCGCCGGCCGGCTCACCGGCGAATGGGTGGCGACAATTATGGGCCGGTTCTACGCCATGGATCGGAAAAAAGAATGGTCTAGAACCGAGGCGGCCTATAACGCAATGGTGCTAGGCCAGGGGATTTATATCAAAAGTCCTCAGGCGGCCATTACCCAGGCTTACAACCGGGGTGAGACGGATGAATTCATCAAACCTTACGTCATTAAGCGCGGCGGTAAGCCAATCGGTAAAATCAGCGATAACGACGCGGTGATTTTTTTCAACCTCCGGTCTGACCGCGCCCGGCAAATGGCTAAACCGTTTGTTCAGGCTGATTTTAATGACAGCAATCTAAACAGCTTCAAAAGAAAAAAGATTTTGAAGAATTTGGTTTTTATCGCTCTAACTGACTTTGGTCCTGACCTGGGTAAAATTTTGACCGCTTATCCGTCAATTGATTTACAGAATACTTTGCCGATGGTTATTAATGGTCGGCGTCAGCTTTATATCGCTGAAGCGGAAAAATACGCTCACGTCACTTATTTCTTTAACGGTGGTTATGCCGATCCGGTCGCCAGTGAAGACCGGATTATGGTGCCGTCAGCTAAAGTTTCTTCTTACGACCAGGCGCCGGCCATGTCCATTTACAAAATCACTAATCAGGTAGTTAAATTGTTGTCTCGGTATGAATTTATCTGCATAAATTTTGCCATTCCCGACATGGTGGCTCATTCGGGCAACCTGAAAGCTACAGTTGAAGCAGTTGAGCATATTGACCGGTGTCTTACTAAGTTGAAAAAAGCCGTTAACCGGGCGGGTGGTACTTTATTGATTACGTCTGACCACGGCAACGGCGACAAGATGCTTGATTTAGAGACCGGCGAAATGTATACTGAACATACGGCGAATCCAGTGCCGTTTATTTTAGTTGACGCTAAACACAAAAAACGCCAGTTGAAAAACAGCGGTAAACTGGGCGACATCGCGCCAACGATTTTGAAACTGATGAAAATAAAAAAACCGAAAGAGATGACCGGCAAATCCCTGCTTTAGAAATTAGGAATTAGGAATTATTTTCTATGGTTCAAACCAGGCCAAAACCCGTAATGCTGATAATCTTTGACGGCTTTGGTATTGCCCCGCCTTCCAAGGGCAATGCCATTTCTTTATCTAAAAAGCCGGTTTTAGATCATTTAGTCTCTCATTATCCGACCCTGACTTTACAGGCTTCAGGCGAAGCGGTTGGTTTGTCTTGGGGAGAAATGGGCAACTCCGAAGTCGGCCACCTTAATTTGGGTTACGGCAATATTGTTTACCAAACTTTGCCCAAAATCAACAAATCAATTGAAGACGGCAGTTTTTTTAAAAATGAAAAATTTCTTAAGGCCATTAAGCAAGCCAAAGATAATAAATCCAATCTGCATTTAATCGGGCTGGTTTCTAACGGCGGCGTTCATTCTCATCATGATCATCTTTATAGTTTGCTTGAATTGTGCCAAAAAGAGGGATTAAAAAATGTTTACATCCACGCTTTTTTGGACGGCCGGGATACGGCTAAAGATGGTGCCATAGGGTTTATCAAATTACTCCAAGCAAAAATTAAGGAAGTCGGTGTTGGCACTATTGCCAGTTTGTCCGGCCGGTTTTTTGCCATGGACCGCGACAACCATTGGGATCGAGAAGAAAAAGTTTACCGAGTCATTGCCGAAGGCGTTTCTGATTCCAAAGCCGATGATCCGATTAAGGCGATTGAAAGTTTTTATCAAAAAGAAATTTTTGATGAGGAGTTTACGCCCACCGTAATTATGAACGGCGCTAAACCCACGGTGGTGATTAAAGAAAAAGATGCCGTGATTTTTTTCAATTATCGAGCCGACCGAGCGCGACAGATGGCGACTATTTTTACCGTGCCGGGTTTTGACAAGTTTAAACGGCAGTATCTGAAAGAACTGGTTTTTGTCACTTTTACCGAATATGCCAAAGACTTGCCGGTCGATGTCGCTTATCCGCCGGCCGTAATTGAAAGACCGCTGGCACGAATTTTTCAGGATCAAAATTTGATTCAGCTCCATGCGGCGGAAACGGAAAAATACGCTCACATCACTTTCTTTTTAAACGGCGGCCGGGAAAATCCTTTTCAAAATGAAGACCGGATCTTAGTGCCCTCCCCGCCGGTACCCAGCTATGATCAAAAACCGGAGATGAGCGCTTTTGAATTGACCAACAAGCTGCTAGCGGCAATTAAACAGGATAAATATGATTTTATTGTTGTTAACTTTGCCAATCCCGACATGGTTGGTCATACCGGCGTCATTCCGGCGACGATGAAAGCGGTTGAAACTTGCGACAAGTGCCTGGGTCAGCTGGTCAATTTGGTTTTGGAAAAAGGCGGCGCTTTGTTTTTGACCTCTGATCACGGTAATTGTGATGAAATGATCAACCTCCAGACTGGCGAAGTTTCTAAAGAGCATAGCACTAATCCGGTGCCGTTTTTAGCGGTAGGTAGACAATGGGAGGGTAAGTCTTTAATTCCGGGTTTGGACAGTGCTGGCGGTGACCTGAGTATTATTACGCCGTCAGGATTATTAGCCGACATTGCGCCAACGATTTTGAAAACAATGGAAATTAATCAGCCGGTCGATATGACTGGCAGTCCGTTGATTTAAATTGATTATTGGTAAAAGAATTCAGGCTAGTGAATTATTAAGAAAAAAGTTGACTTTTATTTTTAGTCGTGCTATAATAAATAAAGACTAATGAAATAAATCTATTGGTAAAGCCGCCAGTAGGTTTTTTTAACAAAGCCTAGGTTGATATGAGATTTTTCTTTTTTTCAAGAGAAAATACCAATCACCCCGTCATACTTTCTAGCCGTGTCATCTACTTGGTTTATTCAACGGTTTTTGCCGTGATTATCATGACGCTTAGTTTGCTTTTGGCAGTGGTTTATTATCCACTGCCTATTTTGTATGCCCAAACTGACGGTTTGGCCGCTGCCTGGTCTTTAGACGGCAATGCTAATGATTCTGTTGGCCCTAACCACGGTACCGTATCGGGCGCGACATTAACTGCCGGTCATGACGATACGGCCAACGGCGCTTATTCTTTTAATGGTACGAGTGATTACATCAATTTAGGCTCAAGTAAATTTGGCTTGGATCAGACTAACGAGATGACCTTGGCTTTGTGGGTTAAAGTCGCGGGGGATTCGCCGACTGTTTATCGGGATCCCATCATCGGTCGCTCCGAGTATGCCCGGCCGTTTGCTCTTAATTATTATCCGGCGGGTAACCGGATTGAATCAGTGATTCGTTTGCCCAGTAGCGTTTCATTTTTTTCCACGACCAATCTGAGTTTAAATCAATGGTATCATCTGGCACTAACCTACAAAGACGGCAGCGCTATTTTGTATATTAACGGCGCGCAGGACGCTTCAACGCCGGCGGCCGGTGCACTCGGTTTTGGCTCTTCGGCCTCGGATGTAACTTTGTTAGGCGCTGGCTCAACGGCAGTCAGCTCCGGTCATTTCAACGGTGCCATTGACGAGGTCCGTATCTACAACCGTTCACTCTCCGCCAGCGAAATTCAGTCATTATACAGCGGTTCAACGCCTACCCCACCGCCTGCCTGTACTGAAAACTGGAATTGCGATCCCTGGTCAACTTGTACCAACGACACTCAAACCCGAGTCTGTGCTGACGCTAACTCTTGTGGTACCACGACCAACCGTCCCGCCTTAAGCCAAAGCTGTACCGTGAGTTGTACGGAAAATTGGTCGTGCACCGATTGGTCAATCTGCACTAATAGTAGCCAAACCAGAACCTGCACTGACGCTAATAATTGCGGTACAACGACTAACCGTCCGGCGTTAAGCCAGTCTTGTACGGTCACACCGTCGCCAGTTTCAGCCGATTGCACTTCCTCTGCCGTTCGCTGCGTTGATGACACGGCTGGCAGTACTCAAGAATATTTAACCATTCAAGCGGCGGTTAATGCCGCGATAGCGGGTGATACCGTTTTAGTCTATCCCGGAACTTATCGGGAATCGGTTAAGGCCAAGTCAGGCGTTAAAATTCAGTCTCAGACAGAACACGCAGCGGTTTTGGACGGTGCCGAGGCTTTGGTTGGCGGCTGGACCCAGGTGGACGCAAGTATCTGGCGGCATTCTCTGCCAGTCGGCACCTCACCTTTGTCCGCCAATGTTTTTCAGGGCAATCAGCGGTTGCATCTGGCTTCTGAGCCGGAACTGCCGGCCAGTGACATTGAAGATTTTTCGCTTTACTGGACGGTGCCGGCTGGTACCGCGACGACTATTACGGATACGCGGATTGGCACCTATGGCTTGTCACTTATCGGCGCCTATGCTTTGGTTTGGCGGCAGACTTCAAACACAGTCGCGATTGTTCCAGTACTGTCGGTCGCTGGTAATACCGCGACGATCAGCAATGCTACAGAAACAAGTGAATACGCCCTAGCTAACGACATAAGATTTATTAACCAGCCCGGTGAATACGCCATCCGTGATAACACACTTTATGTTTACCCTTTCAATTCATCTGATCTAGATTCAATCACGCGCAGCGTTCGCTTGAGCGGTTTTGATGTTCGCGGGACGACGGGTGTAACCATTGAAGGTTTTACGATCCAAAAGTTCACCGGCCAAGGCAACGGTGTGAACGCCTATTCCTCGTCCAGCGCTAGAACAAGCGACTTAGTTGTTCGCAATAACCTATGTCGTTTTGGCGGCACGCTCGCCGATACTGTCGGCACTATTCAAGTGGTCTATGCTGACCGGGTGACAATTGAAGGCAATCGGACCGAGGACAATACACGTTCGCAAGGCGTTTCAGTCGGTTTGGCAGACCAAATTGACGTACTGAATAATGAAATCACCGGCGCCGGCGGAACAACAATTTACTTTGGTACAGTAACTAATTCTAGGATCATCGGCAATTGGATCGTGGATAACGCCAGCGCTCATGGTAACGGCATTACGGTTTATCAGGATAGCCATGATGTGGTCGTCGCTAATAACTACGTTCAAAATTCCAATATCGCCTTAACACTTTCCAGCGTTCAACGCATTTGGGTGATTAATAACGTCCTTGACGCCCCAACTGAACGCCTTAATGCCTCGCTCGGTATTTGGGCGGGCACTAACAGTAATTTTTGGATTATTAACAACTGGATGAAAGCGATGCTTCATACTTCCAATATACCGGGAATTATTTTTATCAATAATTTAATGTTTCCCTATACGGCCAAGAGCGGCGAAACGATGATTAATAACATTCAGTATTCGGTCAACGGCGATTCAACTCTTTACGATCTAACTACTCACCGGTTAGTGGCTAACAGTCGGGCGATTGACGCCGGCGCTAACCCCGCGGCTTATTTGCCGGCTGGCTTTGATTTTACTAAAGACTTGGATGGCAATCAGAGATTGGTTAATAGTCTGTATGATATTGGTCCATATGAGTATAACTCCGGTCAACCCAGTACTCCGCCCCCAACCCAATGTACCGAATCCTGGTCCTGCGCTGCCTGGTCCGCTTGTTTAAATGGTACTCAAACCCGAACCTGCACCGATGTTAACTCTTGTGGCACCACTGTCTCTCGTCCGGTTTTAAGCCAGTCATGCACGGTTACCCCGCCAGTCTGTACCCCGAGCTGGTCTTGTACTTCCTGGACCTCTTGTTCAGTCGCTTCGGCTCAAAGCCGTGTCTGCACTGATTTAAACGCTTGTGGCGTTACCACTGGCAAACCAACCGAATCTCAAGCCTGCACTTACACCCCACCTATTTCCAATTGCACGTCAGTCTGGTCCTGTACGGCCTTTGCCGCTTGTTCACCTTCTGGTACTCATGGCCGGGCTTGTACTGACCTTCATAACTGTAATACTGATTCGGGCAAACCCGTGGAATCCCAAGCCTGCACCTACACCGCCCCAGCTGGTGGTGGTGGTGGCGGTGGTGGTGGTGGCACGAACTACACTCCAGCACCAACCGCGGGTGGCGGTGCTGCCGGTTCTGGTACTACTGTTCCCCCAAGTAATCCCACCAGCCCTCTGCCTGATGTTGGTCTTGGCAACGTCCCAGTGACCACTACTCAAGATTTGGACGGGGACAGTTTAACTAATGATCAAGAAATTCAATACAATACCGACCCTCAGAACTGGGACACGGACTTTGACAGCTATTCAGATGGTCAGGAAGTCGCTAATAACTTTGACCCGTTAAACCCACCAGTGATTATCAACATCAATACGGCTTTAGTTAATCGACTCAAAGGCTATATCCTTCTCCAAGTCCAGCAGAACGGCGAAGCCTGGTATGTCCACCCGGTTGACGGCAAACGCTATTACCTCAGGAACGGTAACGTCGCTTACCAAATCATGAGATTCCTGAGTTTAGGCATTACCGACCAAGATCTTTCTACTATTGCCACAGACACAGAAGTCGCCAGAAACAACGCTTTAACCAGACGGCTCAAAGGTTACATCCTGCTCCAGGTTCAACGGCACGGAGAAGCCTGGTATGTTAACCCCTTTGACTCCAAACGCTACTACATGAAAGACGGGGCCGTGGCTTATTCCTTAATGAGATTTCATTCCCTGGGTATTACTAACGCTGACTTGGAGAAAATTCCAATTGGGACATTGAGGGGGGAAGATTAGGTAAAAATTCGAGCGCCAAACAATTTGGAAAGTTAAAACAAGCTGAGGCTTTTAAGGCCTCGGCTTTTTAGTGGCCAAGACAATAATGGCATTGCCAAAACCTTGTTTTTCTGGTTAAATTAAAGCGTTAATGGCATTGACTATGACCGAAAAAATTAAATCTCGCCTGTTGGAAATTGTTCCCGGCTTTTTAGTTTGGCTGACAATTATCGGTTTAGTCGTTTTATCGGTGGTTAAACCGCTTTGGGCGATTTATTTTATTATTGCCTTTGATTTATATTGGGTGCTTCGGGTTTTATATATGCTGGTCTATTTGTTAAGTTCTTGGCGTTATTATCAACGTGACGCCAAAACCGATTGGTTTACCCAACTCAAGACCCTGGACAAAAATTACCAGGATTATTATCATCTGATTTTTTTACCCACCTTTCACGAACCGCTGAATGTGGTTGAATTGCCTTTTACTGCTTTGATTAATTCCAACTACGATTTAAAAAAGTTTATTGTTTGCCTAGCCGGAGAAGAAAGGGATAAAGATAATTTTTTGGACATTGCCAGGCAGATCAAAGAAAAATTCGCTGATAAATTTTTTAACCTGATTGTCACCGTTCACCCTCAAGATTTGCCCGATGAACTGCCGGGTAAAGGCTCCAATACCCATTATGCCGCTCGGCAGGCTCAACACTACATTGATCAGCTTGGCCTTGATTACGCCAAAGTGATTGTTTCTAATTTTGACATTGATACCTGCGTTCATCCCCAGTACTTCGGCTGCTTAACTTATAAATATCTGACTCAGCCGAACCCGACCCATGCCAGTTACCAGCCGATTGCCGTTTACAACAATAACGTTTGGGAATCAAATCCGATTGTCCGGGTTGTAGCTAGTTCCACCACTTTTTGGCTTTTCACCGATTTGGCTCGGCCGGAACGGCTTTTCACTTTTTCTTCTCACAGCATGAGTTTTAAAACTTTAGTCGAGGTTGGTTTTTGGGATAAAACTATCGTCACCGAGGACTCGCGGATTTTTTTGCAGGGGCTGGTTCATTACCAGGGCGACTATCAAACCGTGCCGATGTATATTCCGGTTTTCATGAATACCGTTGACATCGGCCATTTTTGGCGGAGCCTGAAAAACCAATATAAGCAAATGCGGCGCTGGGCCTGGGGCGTGGAACACTTCCCCTGGATGGTTAAGCAGTTCTGGTTTAAAAACGGCGCCGGCCGCAACATTCCGCTGATTAAAAAAATTTATTATCTTTGGAATCAGACCGAGGGCGTTTATTCCTGGGCGACCGCGCCGATCATAATTTTATTGGGCGGCTACTTACCACTGTTTTTTGCCCCCGACTTTGACCGGACGACCGCTCTGTTTCAGAATTCCCCCTATGTTTTGGCATTTTTAATGCGGCTAGCCATGGTTAGTTTTATTGTTATTGCCGTTTTATACACTTTGATGCTGCCGTCCCGGCCAAAACATTTAACCCTCTGGAGTTATTTAATTATGGTGCTACAATGGGTGATGGTGCCGGCCACTTTAATTTTATTCGGGGCGTTACCGGCGACAGACGCCCAAACCAGGCTGATGCTGGGCGGCCGATTCCGCCTCGGCTTTTGGGTCACTGAGAAGAAATAGAAATCAGCTTTTTAGCTCGTAGCTTTTTAGGTTTTTCCCTAACAAGCTACAAGCTACTAACTACAAGCTAAATTTATGCCTAGAGTTTCCGTCCAAATTGTCACCTGGAATTCCGAGCGGTATATTTTTGACTGCTTGGAGTCTTTATTGAGTCAGACTTTCACCGATTTTTCATTGATGGTCGTTGACAACAATTCCACCGACGACACAGTTGAGTTTATCCGGCAGAATTATCCGTCCGCTTCCGTTTTGCAGAATTTCAAAAACGCCGGTTTTACCAAAGCTCACAACCAGGGGCTGCTTCTGGCTAAAAGTGAGTATATTTTGGTAATGAACCCGGACGTGGTTTTAACCCCGGAGTTTTTGGCCAATCTGGTTGGGTTTGCCGATAATCACCCGGCCGGCGGCAGTTTTGGCGGTAAAATTCTGAAAATGACGACTGAGGCAATTGATAACGACGATCAAGGCGGTTTGCGCCAGGTGGTAAAATCTAATATCATTGATTCAACCGGTCTACAGATTTTTAAAAGTCGGCGGGTTGTTGACCGGGCTGAAGGCCAAAAAGATTTGGGGCAGTACGAGCGCTTTGAACAGGTTTTTGGCATCAGCGGCGCCTGCGTTTTGTACCGCAAAACCGCTTTGAATGAAGTGATGATTCGCCAGGAGTATTTTGACAACAATTTTTTTGCCTACAAAGAAGACATTGATTTAGCTTGGCGGCTGCGGCTTTACGGTTTTGAAAACTGGTATCAGCCCGAAGCCGTCTGCTATCACCGCCGAAACTTTGCCGCTTATGCCGACGGCAGCCTGGCGAAAATTAAGGCGAGCCGTCGGGCCGTTTCGCGTCTGCTCCGGTTTTATTCTTTCAAAAATCACCACCTGACGCTGGTGAAAAACGAGCAATGGTTTAATGTATTTTTGGCTTTACCCTGGTTGTTAGTCCGGGAATTGCAAGTCGTTTTTTATAGTTTAATTTTTGAGCCGTTCCAATGGCGGAGTCTGATGCTATTTTTTGCCCAACTGCCCGATACTTTAACCAAGAGAAGAATCATTATGGCTCACAAAAAAGTCGGCCCGCAGGATATTAGAAAATGGTTTAAATAGAAATCCGAAGCACGCCACCGCCATTCGGTGGGGTTCCGCCTTCATTAAAATAAAAATTAAAAAGGTGGCGGGAAAATCCTAAATCCTAAACAATTTCAAATGACCAAAACTCAAAATCCAAAACCATTTAAAACATTTGAATTTATAATTTTGGATTTGTTTAGAATTTAGATATTAGAATTTCGAATTTATATTCACTATGGATTTATCAATTGTTATTCTCAATTACAAGCAGACCGGCATGGTGAAGCAGTGTGTCAAAGGCATCCTGGCTTCTCAACCCCAGCTGGCCTACGAGATTATTGTGGTTGACAATAATTCCGGCGACAACTGCCTGACCGAGATTAAAAAACTTTTTGCTCCGGCTGAAGAACTGCCAGTTACGACTTCCTCTTTATTAGTTAAGCTTGAGGCGCCCAAGCCGCCATTGCTTACGATTCAAGCCAAAGAAAATGGCGGTTTTGCCGTGGGCAATAATTTGGGCATCAAACAGGCCAAAGGCGAATACGTCATGGTGATTAATCCCGACATTGCGGTCGTGCCCGGCGTTTTGGAAAAAATGGTGGCCTTTATGCAACAAAATCCCCGGGTCGGCATCATCGGTCCGAAGCTGATTAATCCGGACGGCAGCGTTCAGTATTCCTGCCGCCGTTTTCCGAGTTTACTCGTGCCGCTCTACCGCCGGACAATTTTAGGCAATTTGCCTTTTGCCAAGCGGCGGTTGAATCACTATCTGATGGTTGACTGGCAGCATGAAAAAAATCAAGCGGTGGATTGGCTGTTTGGTGCTTGCCTTTTAATTCGCAAATCGGTTTTAGACCAAGTTGGGCTGTTTGATGAAAGATTTTTTATGTATTTTGAAGATTTGGATTTTTGCCGTCGGGTTTGGGAAGCGGATTTTTTGGTTTATTATTTTGCCGACGTGGAAATGGTCCATTATCATCAGCGGCTGTCAGCCGAACATTCAGGCATCCTTGGTGTTTTCAGCAAAGCCGGCCGGATCCACTTGGAGTCGGGCATCAAGTATTTTGCTAAATATTTAGGAGTTAAACTGCCAAAGCAACGCTAGACAAAGTTAGTATATTTCAGTAAGATGTAGTTGCTTTAGAAACTTAAAATTTATAAGCCAAAGGCTAAAAGTTTTTGGGTTTTAACTTTTTATTATGTTAATCAAAAAAATCGGTATTGACCTTGGCACAACCAACTCCCTGGTTTATGTTCCCAGGCGGGGGATTGTGATTAATGAGCCTTCGGTCGTGGCCATTTCGGCCGCGGACAAGCGGGTTCTGGCCGTTGGCATTGAAGCCAAAGAAATGCTGGGCCGCACGCCAGACACGATCATTGCCGTTCGGCCGATGAAAGACGGCGTTATCGCCGATTATAAAACCACCGCGGCGATGCTGCGTTATTTTGTCAATAAAGCTTTGGGCGGCGTTCGGCTGTTTCGGCCGGAAGTGATGGTGGCCGTTCCCGCCGGCATTACTTCAACTGAACGCCGAGCCGTCATTGACGCGACCATTGCCGCCGGAGCCAAAGCCGCTTACATTATTAAAGAACCGATTGTCGCCGCTATTGGCGCCGATATTCCCATTGGATCGCCCAGCGGCCACATGATTATTGATATCGGCGGTGGCACTTCGGAAATGGCCGTCATCTCTTTAGGCGGCATTGTCGCTTCCACTTCAGTCCGAATCGGCGGTAACCGGTTTGACACCGCCATTGCCGAATATATCCGCCGCAAATATAACCTGATTATCGGCGACAAAACCGCCGAAAGAATTAAAATTGAAATCGGCTCAGCCATGTATCTAGAAGACCCGCTCCAAACCGAAGTCCGGGGTCGCGATTCAATCACCGGCCTGCCACGGATCATCACGGTTAAGTCCGATGACGTGACTGAAGCCATTCAAACCGAGTTGGAAGGCATCTTGGCCGCGGTTAAAGATGTTTTGCATAAAACGCCGCCGGAATTAAGTTCCGACATTATTGATAAAGGCATTATCATGTCAGGCGGTTCCAGTCAGCTGCGTAATGTTGACCAGCTGGTCACCCGTGCCACCGGTGTGTCCGCCTATGTCGCTGAAGAACCGCTGCTTTGTGTGGCCAAAGGCACCGGAATTGCACTGGAAAATTTAGAAAGCTACAAACGCTCAATTTTAGCAATGAAGTAAATTCTTTAGGAAAATCTGCCTGCCCGCCGAAGCTTTAGCGTAGGCGGGGGAAGCTACAAGCGCAGTATTTTAGCGATGAAATAGTTTTTTTAGTTTTACTCTCCAACATTAACTGATAAATATGAGAAGGACACATTTGGGCATTATTGTTATGACAGCTTCTTTATTATTGACTGTTTCAATGCCGGCATCAGCCGGAGGTGGTGATATTACTTTTACCGCTTCGGAATTATTTCTTGCCGAGGACATTCATTTTAATGTCAATGTTCCTGCAACAGTGGCACAATTCTCTTATAATACTGCCGGTAGTAATCTTAGAATCACCTCTATAGGGATAGAACAGTCTAGCGGTGAGAATTTTGTCAGTGCCGTTTATCTTACCGACCAGGCCGATAATGTTATTGCCTCTAAGGCCTATGGTCTTGATTCAACCACCTATAGCTTTGTTGGGCATGACTTCGGCGATTCAAAGATATCTTTTGATACTACGCCCTACAGTTCAGGCGAACTGTATCTCAAAATCAAGGCGTATGGCTCTAGCCCGATTACCTCGCGTTGGAGAATAAGCAAAATTGAAGGTGTCAACGTTGACACCGGTGACGCTATTAATATAAGTAATTATGATATGTTATGGGGGCCACAGTTCACAATTACATCGTTGCCTGACTTGAAAGCCGACCAAATCAATCTGAGCAGTGATACTTATGTAGCCGGTGTCCCGGTTAACATTATTGGCGTGGTAAAAAATATTAGTTCAACTGCTGTCGGCTCGCGATTTGACTATCAATTTTTGGTAAATAATACATTAGTGAAAAGTGGCGACAGCGTTTCACTTGATTCTGGTAGTACAGCAAACGTTGTGTATAACAACTGGACGCCAACTAGCGCCGGTATGTACACAATCAAATTTATCGTTAATCCCTACAGTATAGTTCATGAATCTTCTGAAACAAATAACTCAGTATCAAAGACTATCACCGTCACAACCGCCAGCTCCTCGATGACTAAACCGGACCTTTCGCCTCAGGACATAACCATCAGTCCCAATCCGCCGTATAGTGGTGGCACAAACATAACTTTTAGTTCAATAGTATCCAACCGTGGAACTGCTACAGATGAATTTTATGTCCAATGGTATGTTGACGATGTCCTGAAGGGCAACTGTCAACAACCAGCCGTGACCGCTAATTCGAGTGTCAGTTTTGGTTGTTCACAGTTCAGCTGGGCAGCGACCGGCGGAAACCATACGATAAAAATCGTCGTTGATTCTGGTAATGTAGTAGACGAAAGTAACGAAAATAATAATACCAAATCAGCAAGTATTACTGTAGTGGGAGACCAAGAAACTGAACGGCCAAACTTTACAGTTACAGATATGCAACTACCCGCCACAATTGATCTATCAAAAAGTGATTTAGCATTAGTGACGGCTGCAATTAAGAATGTTGGAGCGCCGGTCGCTGCCTACCGGGTGGTGTCATATATCAATGATGTAATTAGCAGTGACTTTACTTATGATCAAGGTTTACCTCTCGATGAACGAGGAGTGAGTTATAAGGAGAATTTATTACCCCAGAATTTCCATAATGGACAGAATGTAGTTAAAATTCAAGTTTTTGATCCAACTGGCAAGGAAGTAAGTTTAGATAATAATATTGCTACCAGAACAATTGTTGGAGTAAATGGCAACGGAGATAATGATTATCAAACACCCTCGAACCAAACTACTAGCTTGGATGAATCTCAGTTGCAGACTAGGATTGCTAAACTTAATTACCAACCATCAACTTCGGAAACGCAATTCGTTGCCAATGAAAAACAGTTAGTAACTAAAACTGATAGTACGCTGGCTAACCGACTGAAGGGTCGCATTCTACTTCAGGTTCAAGGAAATGGCGAAGCGTGGTATGTTGACCCAATCACTGCCAAAAAGTTCTATCTCAAAGATGGTCAATCTGCCTATCTGGCTTTAAATGCCTTTGGTTTAGGCGTCGCTAATGCTGATCTCGCCAAGATACCAGTTGGTATTGAAGCACGTTTTGCCGACGTTGATACCGACAATGACGGATTACCCGACAAGCTTGAAGAGGGACTGGGTACGGATCCGAATAATCCCGACACCGACGGTGACTCTTATCTTGATGGCGGCGAAATTTTGAGCGGCCACAACCCCTTGGGTGCTGGGTTGATATCGGTTGATTCCGGGCTGGTTAATCAGCTCCGCGGTAAAATTCTACTTCAGGTTCAGTCGCGCGGTGAAGCTTGGTATATTAATCCTAGCGACGGCAAGCGGTATTATCTCAAAAATGGTGAAGCGGCCTATCAAATAATGCGGTTTCTGTCGCTAGGCATTACCAATAATGATTTGAGAAAAATTCCAGTCGGATCGTTATAATCATTAAGCGCAGTATTTTAGCGATGAAATAGATTTTTATTGATTCAGTACAGTCCTGCCGCCTCTGGTAGGGGCGGTTTTGTGGTATAATTTAATTATGGAAATATCTTTAATTATCATTTTAACAATCGTTGCCAGCGCGATTGGCACCGTCACCGGCTTTGGCACTTCAACGATTATGATTCCGGCCTTAGCGTTATTTTTGCCGCCGGTTGAAGCAATTTTTTTGGTTTCCATTATTCACTGGTTTGGTAACGTCTGGAAAGTGACCCTGTTTCGGTCTGGTCTTAATTGGCGTTTAGTCGGCTTGTTTGGTCTAACGGGCTTACTCACCAGTTACCTAGGCGCCTCAGTGACTTTGAATGTTGATAATGCCGTACTCTTAAGAGGGCTGGGCATATTTTTTGCCGCCTACGCCGTGTTTTTATTACTGCAATCAAAATTAAAAGTGCCGGCTTCTTTGGGTATGGCGCTTCTTGGCGGCTCGCTTTCCGGATTTTTTGCCGGTATGTTTGGCATTGGCGGGGCGATTCGCAGCGCTTTTTTGACAATTTTTGATTTACCCAAATCGGTTTATATTGCCACTGCCGGCGCCATCGGTTTAATGGTTGATTTAACTCGAGTGGTAACCTATATCGCTGGCGGCATATCATTGTCGCCGGCATTGTCTTATGGCCTTATTATTTTTATTCCCGTGTCGCTTCTTGGCGCCTATGTCGGTAAACTGGTCGTCAATAAAATTTCCCAGCAGCAATTTAGAGCAGTGATTGCCGTTCTGATTTTTGTGATTGGAATCAAGCTGATTATCTGGCCATAAAATTTAACGCCGAAAAACCCAGCCGCCGCAAAAGCCTGCCTGCTTCTGGCGGAGGCTGGAATCTGGATCTTGAATTCACCGCCAAGGCGAGATCCTTGATCCACGACGTCAAATCGGGATCAAGACCAGCTCAGGATGACAATGATATCCGAAAAAGTTGGTCTTGACTTCTGGACAGGTAAGTGCTAAGCTTAATTGGCACTTTAATTGACAATATTATGGCAAAAGTCGCTACGGCTAAACTAACTGGAGTCAGAAAATTCGTCACCGGGGAATCACGTTACTGCCAGAACTGCGGTAAAGAATCTTATTCGTTGTTTGAAATTATTCAGGACGTCAGGCTGAAAAATAAATTGCAGTATTGCCAAAAGTGCCGTGATCAGAGTTTGGGTAAAAAATAGTTGTCTTTAAATGTTTGGATCAAGTCGCCTGGCCGGCGATTTTTTTAGTATAAAAAATTGCCTTTAGCTTTTTTGTTTTGGCTTGACAAATAGGGGATTTTTGTCTAATCTGTTTAAAACAGAGACTAAAAAGGAGGGAGGTGGCTAGAGTGCTAGATGCTTCAGGTTTACTGACCTTTGAAATTACAACCCACGGCCAGACGGGCGAAAGTCTGATTGCGATGATCAAAGAGGCTCAAAGGGTCAGGGAAGAGAAAAAAGAGGAGAGGAGAAAAAATCCCGAGGCTTCATTTATTCGGGGTTCGTTCGGGGACAATGGGCCTGACCATCACATCGGTGAAAATGCAGAATTGCTTCTTCGCCATCCAGAATTTATGGCCACCGATGGTGTCCATCACAAACTGGCAATCCTGCGCGGCGATCAGCTTCAAACCGGTCAGCGGACAAATGAGCACATCCTGATGAAGGCGGAAAGCTTTGGCTGCATTGACACACCCCTGGGAATCACGCCGTCAATCAAGGAGGTTTTCTCTGATCAAACCCTGAGGTTGATGGGCCTGAAGGCCTTGATCGTTATGCACCGGCCAGTCTTTATCGAGGGATTACCCTGGAGAATTGGTTTTGGTCGTGATGACTCAACGCTGTGGTTGGACGCTTGTTCGGCCAAACCTGAGATCGAATGGTATAGCTGGTACGGCTTTGTATTTTCACTCCGTCAACAACCCGGTCCATAAATAGACAATGCCTTTCTTGGGAGCGATAGAGACTCGGATGCTGGTTCATTTGGGCTCGGAAATTTTTCCGCCTTTGGTGGATTGTTTCCGGCCTATTTTTTTTCGGTATTTGAACCAAAGTCACCTGGCTTTGATTTTTTGCCTGCCCACTTCGGTTGGAGTATAATAGATATGTCATCAAAATAACCCTAAACAAGCTATGGTTAAAAAATCGTCACTTTTGCTCGCCGCAGTTTTGTTGGCATTTTTAGCGGTTGTTGCCGGCTGTACTCAGCCGACCTTGGCGCCAGCTAAAGATTCAACCCCAGCAGCCGTGAGCGCTAATGCCGTCACGATTCAAAGTTTTACTTTCAGTCCAAAAATTTTAACCGTCAAAGCCGGCACCGCCGTGACCTGGACTAATAATGACGCGGCCGTCCATACGATTAAATCAGCGTTGTTTGAGTCGTCCCAGCTAAAGCCGGGCCAGACGTTCCAGTATACTTTTAGCCAGGCCGGCAGTTATGACTACAGTTGCGGCATCCACCCCTCAATGCAGGGTCAAGTAATTGTTCAGGAATGAAAGCGGTTTTTATCAAAAAGTTTGGGTTGAGTGTAATATTGACGCTAGGCATTATCTTAATTTTTGCCTTAGCGGATTATTTTTTTCATCAGCTTAGCGGTGAGTACTCCGTGCCGCCGCGCTACTTTCCCAACAAAATAATTTACGGCACGATCATCGGCTTGGTTACGTTCTGGCTATTAGCCGGCGTCCGGCGGCCATGGCTCAAGTCGCTGATTTTTTCCGGAGTGATTGCCATCCTTTTGCAGGTACGTTACTTTTTTGAAGGCTATCCTTTGGATTTTGTGGTTTTGTTTCTCTTTATCCATTTTGCGATTTTGTGGCTAGTGTCTTTCGCGGTATTTAAATGGCGGCTAATTTAACCGCTGGTCCAATTTGGTTCATAAATTTTTTAACAAACTAATTAATACAATAGAATTATGAAAAATTTTAATCGGGGTTCTAAATCCGATCGCGGCCACGGCTTTAACCGCAAAGGCGGTAACGACGGCAACCGAGGCAGCCGGGGATTTGGCGACCGCGACTCAAGCCGTTCAACAACAATGTATCCGGCCGTCTGTTCTAACTGCGGCAAAGACTGCGAAGTGCCGTTCAAGCCGACTGGCGATCGTCCGGTTTTTTGCAGCGATTGCTTCAAAAAAAGTCGCGGGGAGGAAACCAGCCGATCCGGCGGCCGAGACTCGCAGCGAGGCAGCTTTAGTGATAGAGGTAGTTTTGGCGATAAAAGAATGTATCAAGCCAAGTGCGCCAATTGCGGCAAAGACTGTGAAGTGCCGTTTAAACCCACGGGTGAGCGGCCAGTGTACTGCAGTGACTGTTTTAGCAAGAGCGGCAAAGCCGATGTTAAAAAGCCGGATAATTCTTCCAGGCAATTTGAATTGTTAAATGCCAAGCTGGATAATATTTTGGCGCTGCTTAGTCCAGCCAAACCAAGTAAGAAAGAAAAAGTGTTGGTGAAAAAAACCGTGGTGGTCAAAAAAGCTAAAGCCAAAAAAAAGAGTAAGTAATTACAACAAAATCGCCTTCAATTAATCTTTGGAGGCGATTTTAGTAAATCACAAAAATAAGTTTGATTTAAGGTTATGTCCAAAATAAAACCAAATTGGCAGCCGACTAAGGCTGAGTACTGGAAAAACTTACCCGCGCCAGCCCGGCCTTGGCCCAGTGAAGTGAAATGGTTTGAAAAATACGCCTTAGCCCAAAAAGCCAAGGGCTTTAAAGATGTCTTGATTCTTGGTTCAACTGTGGAGTTTCGGTCAATGCTGCATAAAAATAAAATGAATGTTTCTATCGTTGATTTCTCTCGGGATTTTTATAGAATTTTATCCAAACAGCCGATGACCCACGTCGGACAAGAAAAATTTTACGAAGCGAATTAGTTATCAATGAACTTGGAAAAAAAATTCAGTTTGATTTTTGGCGATTGGGTGCCGGGTGTTTTACACACTAAAGACTATGATACATTTTTTAAAAATATCCGCTGCCACCTAAAGGATGACGGTTTATTTATTGGCCGTGAATGTTTGCGGCCAACCAGACAGCCGGTTGATTTGGAAAAAGTCGTTAAGAAACATTATCAGTCTTACGCCAAAAAGTATTCTTTTTACCAGACTTCAATGCATTACGTCTATGGCTATAAGCCAAATGCCAAGACCGCCATGTGGAATATTAAAGCCGCCCGGCAAGCCGTAGATCAGGTTAACCAAAAAGGTCTTTTGGCAAAAAAAGATTATGATTTTATGGTTAAAGCTTTGGCGATTGAAAAAGAAGCCAGCGCTTCAATGATGGTTCAGGCGGATTTTGACCGAGCCGTCAGCCGGTATTTCAAAATTATTACCAAGCATCACGTCAAAGAGCCGTCTTCAGCTTGGTATCCGATTTACGTCTTAAAGAAAAAATAATTCTGCAAATCTTTCCCAGAAATCGCCAAAGTGGCGATTTTTTGGTATACTGTAAAAAACTTTAAATATCATAGTAAAAAGGTAGGTTTTTAGCCCAAACCCAGCGGCTGGCCGCCTTTTTGCCCAGGCCGCGTCGGCAGGTCAAGATTAATAATTAGCCAAAAATTATATGAAGATACTTATTTTCATTTTAGGGTTGGCTTTAATGCCGTTGAGTTTTGTTGCCGCCCAAACAGATTACTATCTTGAATTCGACGGAGTAGACGGTGAAACCACTACTTCAAGTGCCCCAACCAGAGATGTCGTTGATTCAGGCGAGGACCAAACAAAAAAAGGCAATGTTGAATACACCTGGAAAGTTGAAGAAGGGGAATCAGCGCCACCGCCGGGGGTTGAGCCAGACGAAATTGACAGTAAGTTTAACGACGACGATCCACCCGAGGCAGGTTATTTGAAGATTGGTGACATTAAAGGTGAAACGCAGGAAAATACCACCGCTGGCATCGAGCCGGATGAAATTGATGTGGCGATAGATGATGATTCGCCGGAATCAAATTTTGCTATCTTGCTCAGCAGCAGCGGCGATGACGCGTCTGAAGAGAGCCGCCAGCAGGTCGCTGAAATTTTAAAAGAAGGCTTGGCCGAGGCCGATGTGCCGACCGAACAGATTTCACTTAATTACGAAAAAATAACCACTACTCATCATCAGCCGGTTAAATTGTTTGGTCTTATTCCGGTCAAAGCCAAAGCGACCGTCGAAATTGACGTCCAAGAAAATATTAAGGTCAAATTTCCCTGGTGGGCCGTTTTTGCTGCCGGCAAAAATTCCGACAGTTTGGGCCAAAAGGTTTTTACCACTTTATCCAATATACTCAAGACTAAGCATGATACCATAAAAAACGCGATTAATAATGTTCGTTGATTCAGCTAATAAAATTTATAATTGAATTAATTCATTAGTAATCAAAAGTAATCAAAAAATATGACAATGAATCCCGTTAGAGACAGACAATAATTGCATTACCATCATTATTAACATTAGATGGAAACTAATTTAACTATCATTAAAAACCATTATGGAAAAAGCAACTAATAAGTCAGTCTCTAACGGGATGAACCCAGTCGTTCACTTTGAAATGCCGGCGGAAGATAAACAACGAACAAAAAAATTCTACGAGACCGCGTTTGGCTGGGAATTAAAGCAGCTTGGCCCGGAGATGGGTGACTACCTGCTGGCCACTACCTCGCCGCTAGACGAGAATAAGATGCATAAAAATAAAGGCGCGATCAACGGCGGATTTTTTCAGAAGGGAGAATATGGCACGATGCCTCACCTGGTAATTTCCGTGGCTGATTTGGCAAAACATATGGTAATAGTGAAAAATGCCGGTGGCGAAATCCAAGGTGAGCCAATGGATATCCCGGGTGTCGGCAAATTTGTAATGTTTAAAGATACCGAAGGTAACCGGGTGGGCATGCTGCAGCCATCCCAAATGTAAAAAATATTAACTAGCAAAAATATATGGCAAAGAATCAAACAAAATATGTCGATGGGTTTGTTTTGGTAGTGCCCAAAAAGAGAGTCAAAGAATATCGCAAAATGGCCCGCCAGGGCGGCCAGATGTGGAAAAAATACGGGGCGCTTGATTATAAAGAATGTATGCTTGATGACGCTAAACCCGAATGGGTAACATTTATTTTTCCAAAAATGGCCAAAGCCAAGCCCGGCGAGACAGTTTGGTTTTCCTATATCGAATACAAATCAAAAAAGCATCGCGACCAAGTCAACGCCAGAGTAATGAAAGATCCGTCAATGCAGCCGACTGATCCCAACCAGATGGAAAAAATGCCGTTTGACATGAAGCGAATGGCTTACGGCGGTTTTAAGGTGGTAGTTAGCATCTAACCATATGAAATTAAAAATTACACCTCATCTCTGGTTTGATACCCAAGCTAAAGAAGCCGCCGAGTTTTACGTCTCGGTTTTTCCCAATTCCAAGATTATAAATATCACGACCCTTCATGACACGCCCTCAGGCGACTGTGATGTTATTTCTTTTGAGCTGACGGGCCAGCCGTTTATGGCGATTAGCGCCGGTCCGCTTTTTAAATTTAACGAAGCTATCTCGTTTATAGTGGACTGTAAGACCCAAAAAGAAATTGATTACTACTGGGAAAAGCTTTCGGCCGTGCCTGAAGCCGAACAATGCGGCTGGCTCAAAGACCAGTATGGTCTTTCGTGGCAAATTGTGCCTTCTGACCTGGCCGAGATAATGCAAACCAAAGACCAAGAGAAGCTGGCCCGGTTGACTCAGGCGTTTCTCAAGATGAAAAAGTTTGACATTGAAACTCTCAAGCGAGCCGCCGGCTAACGCTAATATTTTTTCTACTTCGTTCTTAATTAACAAAAAAAAGGACAAAAATTTATGCCTAAACCATCCACCAGTCAAATCGCCAGTATTTCAATAGGAATTATCGCTTTGGGGCTGATTGTTGCCGCCGCCAGCGGCGTTTTTAATAATCAGTTTTCCGATAACGGTATTGACGTCAGAAACACGGTCTGTGAACAAATTGCCTCGGCTCGCCAGGCGGTTGACAACGAATTTGAACAGCGTCAGCAAAGTTTTAAAGATGAACTGTCTGCGGACAAAGAAAAAGCCAGCGATGAATTTTGGGCCCAGAATCAGCAGCTGGAAAGCCAATATCATCAATGTATTTCCGCCGCTTTAACCGCTGATCCGTGCAAAGACGCTTTTGAAAGAATTGGCCAGCTTTACGAAGAAATTATGGCTGACTTTGACGCGGGCAAAGGTTTCAATGAAGCGAAGTTTAACCAGCGCGAAGAGGTAAAAAAAGAATATAACGACTGTGTGGCCAATGCCCGTAAGCCGGAATTTTATAAAGATAAAGAAGCGGCTTGTGATGCGGTTTTAGCTGCCGGTAAAGAAGCTAACCAAAAAGTCCGACAAGCGGCGGAAGCAGCCGCTCAGGCTAAGTACGACGCCGCTTTAGCCACCGCGACAAACGCCAGGCAGCAAAAGCAGGCGATTCTTGATGCCATTGAAGAAAAGTGCAAAGAGCCGGGCGGCAATACCAACGTTAATATCGGCAGCCTTGATAGCGCCGGCACCGGTACGGTCATTAAATCCGGCAGTCCGGCCTGCACTGGTGTGTTTGAAGGCAACAATCCTGACTTGCGTAAAAAATTGAATGACTTGGAAAACCAGCTTCAAAAGGCCAAAATCTCCGGCTTGCGCGAAGGCTTGTACGGTTCGGACCGTTTGCAGCAGGCGGTTGATGATGCCCGCCAGGAATTGATTGATTCCGGCCGCAGTTGTCAGACTGACGCTGACTGCGGCGATCCGACGCCGGTCTGCTGCAGCAACACCCAGGTCGGCCGACTCTTTTGTTCTAACGGCTCGTGCGCCTCGGAACAAACCGACTGTCCCAGTCCGGAAATTTGCGCCGGCAAACCGGCTCAGTGTGTCGATCCTTCAACCGGGGTTCAACAGCAAGACGGCGTTTACCTCAGCCGGACTATTCCCCAGGTCGGTGCTTGTTCGCAAAATCTCCAAGTCTTAAACCTGCAAAAAGGCAGTGTGGATGCCGACCGCTTTGACCTGACCGGTAACATTCCCAATTGGCTCCACATTACTCCGCCCAGCGGCAAACTGCCCGCTAACACAAACGTCACTTACGACTGCAATACGGTTCAGGCTTTTGGGCCGGGCACTTATACCGCTAACGGCAGTATCCAAATCTATGACCCCAATCGCCGGCTGATTAATACCATTCCTTTTAATGTTTCTATTACCGTCACGCCGGCGACTGCGCCCGAAACCATCAAAGTCATTCAGTACGGCAGTAAATACATTCCTCTGAACCAAGTTCATTCCGGCACCGGTTCGGAGTGTGACAAAGAAGAACATTGGCATGCCAATGCCGGTTCAGTAACCGCCACTGACGGTACGGTTATTTCTGATCCTAATCCATCTGGTTGCGGCTTTGGCAAGACCAGCGCCGTGCCAGTCATCTCAGTGCCCAAGCCGGCAGTCAAATTTGAAGTCAAGGGACTGGAAGGGCTAAAAGGTAACTAGCCAGTTAATCAAAAAAAATCCCCCCCCCAAAAAAAAAGGGAGAAGGCATGGGAGCGGGTGAGGGATTAAAAGAGCTAAGCTATCCAGAGCCTAGAAGTTCGGCTATGTCTCGCTTAAGCTCATCAACGTGGTCGCGCGGGCCAATGATTGTAATGGTAAACATTGGTGCGCCACGGGAATAAGTCTGGGTCGGCATTCTGTTGATGACGGCGTGACAACCAACAACAATTCGAACGTCCAGGTTTTTTTCCATCGCCAGTCGGTGTATGCCCTGGGCAAACATGGTCAGATCGCTGACATCTAGGCTGATAGTCTGGATTTCAACCAGAGCATCAATCAAAGCTTTGGCTGAAGTGGTCATGGTGCTCCTCCTAATAGCTGAAGTTAATCAGAGTCTAATCTATTTTGTCTTTCTCGTCAATCTTGTATTGCGGAAATAAAAATCGCCGAATCCCGTCGTTCAAAAACGACGGGACGAAAAGGCGGTTTTTTGCTATAATATAAAAATAATAAACACATCCATGGAAGAAAAACTTTGGCACGCGCTCTTGCTAAGCGACGTGTATAAAAAATTAGACTCTTCGGCCAAAGGCCTGTCAGGCAAAGAAGCTGAACAACGCGTCAAGCACTACGGCAAAAATGAATTGCCGGCCGAAAAATCGTTGTCTGGTTTTGCCATTTTATTAAGCCAGCTTAAAAGTCCGCTGGCCTATATTTTATTTGGGGCGGCGTTGATTTCCGCTTTGCTGGCCGATTTTAGCGACGCGCTCATTATTTTGGTCGCCATGGTTATCAATGTCGTACTGGGGTATTACCAGGAATACAAGGCCAACCGGGCCATTACGCATTTAAAAAAACTGGTTGACCTCAAAGCCAAAGTCCTGCGCAACGGCCGGGCAGTCAGTTTGAGCAGCCGCGAGCTTGTCCCTGGCGATATTATTTTTTTAAGTCCCGGCGATAAAGTGCCGGCTGATGCTCGGCTAATCAAGGTTGATAATCTTCAGGTAATTGAAGCCGCTTTGACCGGTGAATCAATGCCATCAACAAAAATCATGGCACCGATGAAACGAGGTGTCGGCCTGGCTGACCGGGAAAATATCGTCTACGCTGGAACGGTTGTTGCCCGCGGTACGGCCCTGGCGGTTGTTTTTTCGACCGGGATTAAAACTGAAATCGGGCAGATTACCAAATTAATTGCCGAGACCAAGGAAGAGCCGACGCCTCTCCAGCGGCAGATCGGACAATTGGGAAAAATTCTCACCTACCTGGTTATTGCGGCTTCCGTCCTCATTGTTATTATTGGCGGTCTTGGCGGCCGGCCAATAATCGGTTTTGGCGAAGGGGCGAAAGAAAGCATTCTTTTGCTCGCCGTGGCTGTGGCAGTTTCCGCTATTCCGGAAGGTCTTTTAATCGCGGTGACGGTTATCCTTTCGATTGGGATGCAGATGATTTTAAAACAAAAAGCCCTGATTCGACGCTTAGTGGCGGCAGAAACCCTCGGCAGTACCTCGATTATTTGTACTGATAAGACCGGCACGCTCACCGAAGGCCGAATGCGGGTGGAGCGGATTATCACTTTTGCCGAGGAACTGGTGATTGAACATCCCGGTAACTACCAAAAATCTGAAACTCTCAAAGATCATGATTTAATTACTAAAATTTCATTACTCTGCGGTAACGCGACCATTGAAAATCCGGAATCGGAACTTGAGGAGATTAAAGTTATTGGCGACTCGACCGAGCAAGCCTTGACTATTGCCGCTTGGCAGCAGGGGATAACCAAGGAAAAGTTAGAAAAAGATCAGCCGCGTCTGTTAGAGATTCCTTTTGACTCGGAAACCAAATTTATGGCGACGTTTAATCATCTTGACCGACTTCATAACGTCGTTTATGTCAAAGGCGCCCCGGAAAAAATTTTGGCGATGAGCAATTACCTGCGCCATCTAGGAAAAAAAGAACCTTTAACCGCGGTCAAGCGGCGCGCGCTCGTCGCTAGATATGAGCAACTAACGACGCGCGGACTCCGGTTGCTGGCCTTTGCCTATAAAAAAGTTGATCAAAATAAGCCGGTCACGGTCCTTGAAGCTGAGCTGAATGACTTAGTTTTTATCGGTTTTGTGGCATTAAAAGACCCGTTGCGCCAAGAAGCCAAAGAAACGTTTCAGCTCGCGCGCCAAGCCGGTATTCGTTCCATTGTTGTTACCGGGGACCATAAGTTGACCGCTAAGGCGATTGTGGCTGAGCTGGGGTTAAAGGTCAAAGAGGCAAATATTTTGGAGGGTAAAGATTTGGATGCGATGAGCGACGAGGAATTTCAATCGGTGGTTAAAAATATTGACATTTATGCCCGGGTTGAGCCGCGCCATAAAATTAGAATCGTGGTGGCTTGGCAAAAAGAAGGTGAAGTTGTTGCGATGACTGGCGACGGGGTTAACGACGCGCCAGCCCTTAAAGCCGCCGACATTGGCGTGGCGCTCGGCTCCGGCACCGATGTCGCCAAAGAAACGGCTGATATGATTCTGCTGGATGATAATTTTAAGACTATCGTGGCGGCCATTAAACGGGGGCGAGTTATTTTTGATAACATTAGAAAAGTTGTAATGTATTTGCTCTCCGACTCTTTGTCGGAAGTTGTTTTGGTGATTGGTTCCCTGCTGCTGAAACTGCCGTTGCCAGTACTGCCGGCCCAAATTTTGTGGGTTAATATTATTGATGACAGTTTTCCCGCTTTAGCCCTCACCGTTGAAGAAGCGGAGGGCGATGTCATGAGTCAAAAACCTCGGCCAAAAAAAGAATCAATTATCAACCGTCAAGTTAAAATAATCATTCTTTCAATCAGTATCGTGATGAACGTTTTACTCCTTAGCCTTTTTTATATTTTGCTACAATTAGGCTATGAATTAGATCACGCCCGTACATTTATCTTTGCCGGGCTTGGGCTCGATTCCTTGGTTTTTGCTTTTTCCGCCAGGAGCCTTCGCCACTCCACATTTTCCAAGAATCCTTTTTCTAACCGTTATCTTACCCTGGGGGTGATTGCCGGTGTATTGCTGCAGATTTTAGCCATTTACCATCCATCCCTCCAACGTTTTTTTGACGCTGTGCCACTCACCATCCAAGATTGGGGTCTGCTCGCTGCTCTGGGTTTTGTCCAGTTAATAATTGTTGAAATTATCAAACAGACATTCATTGTCAAGAAATACGTTTAAGGAGCTATTTTTTGTTAGAATTAATTTATGATTATCCAAGCCGCCGGGTATTTATCAGGCATCGTCATCTTACTGTCTTTTGTGCCTTACATCAAAGATATTTTTTTAGCGAAGACAAAACCGGAGCGGGCCTCGTGGCTGATTTGGGCAATTTTGGGTTCAATTGCGTTTTTTTCCCAGCTGGCCAAGGGCGCGTCTTATTCTCTATTTATGGCCGGCGCTCAGGCGGTTGGCGACTTACTGATCTTTAGCCTGGCTATTAAATATGGTTTAGGCGGTTTAATCAAGCGCGACATTATCGCTTTAGGCGGTGCCGCGGTCGCTTTATGGCTTTGGTATTTAACTCATGAGGCCGCAGTCGCGCTTTTTATTGTTATCTTGATTGACGCTACCGGCGCGGTTTTGACCATAATCAAAGCCTATGAAAAACCAGCCACCGAAACTATTAGTTCTTGGGTTTTAACTTTTGTCGGCGGGTTCTTAGCCTGCATTGCGGTTGGCCAGTTAAATTTTATTTTGTTGGCTTTTCCTGCCTATATTTGTTTAGCCAGTTTATCAATACTCCTGGCGATTAAACTTGGTTTTAAAATGAAAAGTAAAGTGGTCTAAAAATATGGTAAAAGCCAAAAAAATTAAATGGATTTTTTTTGATGTTGGCGGAGTTTTGACTGACGATAGAATTGCCGAACGTTGGCGAATCAACACGCTGACTGCCATTGCTAAAAAATATAAACCCCAAGTCACCAAGCAGAATGTTGAGCAGCTGCATCAAAAAACGAGCAAAATGCTGGGTTCAATTAACAAAAACGTTTTTAAGCTTTTACTTCAAAATCAAAAACAGGCAGTTCAAGCGGCCGAGGAATTTTACTCACGTCGCCGGCAAGAATTTGATTATGTTACAGCCGCGTCAATTCGTCCCGAGGCACGAACAGTGCTTAAAGCCTTGGCAAAAAAATATTCACTCGGTTTAATTGCTAATCAGCCAAGAGAAACCAAAGAGAAATTAAGAAAAGCTGGGTTGGAAAAGTATTTTTCTCATTTCGGTGTTTCTAAAGAGTACCAGTTAAGTAAACCTGATAAGAAATTCTTTTTGACCATTCTTAAAGAAACAAAAGCCGACCCTTTTAATTCCGCCATAGTTGACGATAACCCGGAGCGCGGTTTGATGCCGGCAAAAAAGTTAGGCTTAACAACAGTCTGGTATCAGCATGATTATTGGGGCTCGCGCCATTTTATCCCTAATTACACTGACTATACCGTCACTAAGCTGGAGGAGTTGGTTGATATTTTTTTGCCGAAAAAACCCGTAAGTTACTTTGTTATTATCCGTGGGCCATTGGGCTCGGGTAAAACTACCATTGCTAAAAAGCTGGCTCAGATTTTGAAGGCGAAGTATTTTGCCGTTGACCGAGTCTTAGACCAATACGATCTGACTAAATATAAACAAGCCGGCTATATTGCTGAGAAAAGTTTTCTTAAGGTTAACAAAATTCTGGCCCCGACTGCTAAAAAATATTTAGCCCAGGGCCGGCCGGTGATTTTTGACGGCAACTTTTATTACCAGTCAGCGATTAAAGATTTAATCAAAAAATTCAAGTTTCAGTCTTTTGTTTTTACCTTTAAAGTGCCAATGGCCCTTTGCCTCAAGCGGGATCAATTCAGGGCTAAAACTCACGGTCCGGATGCGGTTAAGGCGGTTTACAAAAAATCAACTGCATTTAAATTTGGTATGGTTGTTGACGCCACTAAATCCGTTGATCAGACTATTAAGAAAATCCTTCTTTGCCTGCCTTTTTAAGGTAGGGTATAATTAAGTTATGGATTGGTTACTACTCCTTATTTTCGCTTACCTTTTTATTGCGGTGGCTTTTTTGATTGATAAGTTTATTGTCACTAAAGTCATTCCCGAGCCGGCTTTTTACACCGTGGTGATTTCGACCATGGGTTTATCGGCTTTTGTTTTAACGCCTTGGGGCTTGAGCTGGCCGAGCCTTTACCCGGCGGCCAAAGCGGCTTTAGCCGGCGGCAGTTTTACCCTGGCGGTATTTTTTTTATACCACGCCATGAGGTCGGGCGAAGCTTCCCGAGTCGTGACTTTAGTCGGCGCTTTGGGTGCAGTCACCACCTTTGTTTTGTCGTTTTTGTTTTTAGACCAAAGACTGGGTTTATTCCAAAATATCGCTTTTGGCCTGTTAATTCTGGGCGGGGTTTTGGTGACTTTTGAAACTAAAAGGGCTGACCAAGCTCAGTCCTGGATTTGGCAGGGTCTGACCGCCGCCCTGCTTTTCGGCATTTCTTACACCGCCATTCAATCAACTTACGACAGTTTGGGTTTTTCTTCCGGCTTTATTTGGTCACGGGTCTTTGCTTTTTTATTCGCTCTGATGTTTTTAATCCCTAAGAACAACCGCGGTTTAATCAAAAAGAATCTGGCCGGGCAGTCAAATTTACGCCAGGGCAAAAATCAACTCTTAGTTTTAAGCAGCCAGGTTTTAAACGGCGTGGGCTTTATTATTTTGAATTACGTGGTTTTTTTGGCTTCAGCCGCCATTGTTTTAGCCGCCCAGGGTTTGCAATACGCTTTTGTTTTGATTTTGACTTTAGTTCTCGGCCGAAAACTGCCCGGAATTTTTAAAGAAAAATACAGCGCTGGAATTTTAGCCCAAAAAGTTTTTGCCATTTTGCTGATCGCCGTCGGCTTGGTATTTTTATCCATTACTCCGGTCTGATCTAGTGGGAAAATTTTCGCTATTAAAAAAAGAATCCCCCTCTTAATTTAAGAGGGGTTAGGGGAGTTATCAAGGCTAGGATAACTCCCTCCCTCTCCCTCTTACACTAAGAGGGAGAGAATGCTTCCATTACTATTTTTGATAAAAAATCTTTAACAAAGTATGAAAAAGCATCGCGGTTTCAAATTGTTCATCTTGAGTCTGGGCTTAATCGCTTTGGGTCTGTTTTTTCTTTTTGCCACTGATTTCAGTTTGGGTCGCTCTCCGGACTGGGGCGTAACTTTCAGCCGGTCTTATGCTTTGGATTTGCAGTTGAATTGGCAGGAAACTTATTTGGCGATTTTAGATGACCTGAAAGTCAGCCACTTGCGCCTATCGGCTTATTGGGACGAAGTTGAGCCGCAAAAAGACCAATATCAGTTTGCCGACTTGGATTGGCAAATTGATCAGGCAGCCAGCCGCCAGGTAGAAATAATTTTAGCCGTTGGCCGGCGGTTGCCGCGCTGGCCCGAGTGCCATGATCCCGGCTGGGTCAAGCATTATCCGCCCGCCGACGCCAACCAGGAAATTTTGGATTTATTGACCGTATTGGTCAAACGCTATCAAACTAATCCCCAGATTACCGCCTGGCAAATTGAAAACGAGCCGTTATTTTCTTGGTTTGGTTTTTGCCCGCCGCCGGACATTGAATTTCTAAAAAAAGAAATTGACCTGGTTCGCTCACTAGACCCCAGCCGGCCGGTCGTAGTCACTGACAGCGGGGAATTAAGCAACTGGCAGGCCGCGGCCGGGTTGACTGACGTTTTAGGCACTACCCTTTATCGGGTGGTCTGGAACAAGCGGATCGGGTTTTTTAGCTACTGGTTTGTGCCGCCGGCTTTTTATCATTACAAAGCCAGCCTGACCAAATATTTCCAGCCCAATTTAAAGCGGGTGATTGTCACGGAACTGCAGATGGAACCCTGGACCATGGATAAACACATGCTGGAATTGACCCTAGAGGAACAAAAAAAATCGTTTGACCTCAAACGATTCAAAAATAACATCCGTTACGCTCAAAAAACCGGTTTACCCCAAGTCTATCTTTGGGGCGCGGAATATTGGTATTGGCTAAAACTAGCCGGTCAGCCGGAAATTTGGCAGACAGCTCAAAAACTTTGGTTAAAAGATTAACCCAGGCTGTGGCGGATTTTACCTGACTCAATGATTTTGTCGGTGATTGATTTTTTATCTCGCCAAAGGTAAAAAACCGTGGAAGAAATATTGCGGTGAATAAATTCCTGGGTCGTTTTGGGTCCCAGTTCAATTTTAAGATTTTTTTCCAGCAAGGCCACGTCGGTTTGGATTTCCCGCCAGGCCGAATTAATTTTACCCAGTTGATTTAAGTTTTCTTTGTTTAGGTATCGGCCGGCGAGCACGATATCTTTTTTAAAGTTAAGATAATACTTTTCCAGATCAAGGCCATTTTTTCGCAGTTCTTCCAGGCCGCGGCCGCTGCCAATTAATTCCGGCGGCACGCCCAAAGAATACAAAACCGCGGTGAACGGGATCGCCCGGGGCAGATGCTTTTTACCTAAGCTGCGGGAATAGCCAAAAAGACCGATGTGAAGTTTTCTTTCCCGGCGCGAGGGCACCTGGTTAGACAACTGGTTGATGGTGTCGGCCAGCCGCTCAACGGTTTTTTTGTAAAACGGATCAAAAATTTTGCAAATTTGCGTCGCTTCTTTAATCTCTTTCGGACTGTAAATCACGACCGGCGTTTTTTGCAGCGCCTGATTCAGTTTTTTGATGGCTTTTTTAACCGAGGCCAAAGGAAAATCATAGCGGAAAGCCGACTGGATGTAGGCGGTTCTGACGCCGGAATATTCTTTCATAAAGTCATTAATCCGCTGGGGGCTGAGCCCGCCGCGGAAAGGCAAGGTGCCCACGCCAATG
>Ga0155034_101_pt1 | contig 51157 bp, 68 predicted proteins | sample RifCSPhighO2_01_FD_106002 | JGI IMG/M metagenome (GOLD analysis project Ga0155034, IMG submission 106002) | Candidatus Buchananbacteria bacterium RIFCSPHIGHO2_01_FULL_44_11 | reverse complement strand
GCCCTTTTTTTCGGCGGAACTGGAGGCCGTATTTCGCAAAGCGAAATGCGCCGCCAAAGAAGATGCTGCCCTTGCCCCAACCCACCCGTGCGCGGGCAACGCAAAGGAACTCCCTTTATTTTTATTGATTGATTTCAATTTATTTGGTATCATTATATTGAAAGGATAACATAACACTTTAATACTATCAAATTAGTGATAATATGGCAACAGAAATCAACATAGGCGAGAATATAAAAAAGTACCGAAATAAACAGGGATTATCCCAAGAAGATTTTGCTAAAAAATCTGGTGTTAAATATACGACCCTGACGAAAATTGAAAGCAATGTAATAAAAAAGCCGTCTGTTATTATTATGTCAAAATTAGCCAAAACTTTCGGTGTTTCAATTGAGGATTTGATAAAATAAAACTATGTACGATAACACAGTAGCTCAAAAAATTTCTAAACAATATGATCAAATGCCATTAGTCAATTTTGCTAGTGTCAATTTTAATACAAAACTTGAGGATTTAAATTTAAATTGGCGAGAACGAGATTTGCCAGAAATGGAAAGGACAAAGCATGTTCATCGTTTGCATCCATATATGGGCAAATTTATTCCACAACTTGTAGAGATATTTTTGAGAAAATATCAACCCAAATTAGTTTATGATCCATTTTGTGGTTCCGGCACAACCTTAGTAGAGGCAAATACTTTAGGTATCGATTCAATAGGTACGGACATTTCTGTTTTTAATACTTTGCTTTCGAGAGTGAAAACATCGGATTATGATGTTCAACTTTTAGAGAAAGAAATCAAAGATATATTGCAACGGTTATATAATTACAAAAGCAAATTTTCAAAAGACGAAAAGGTAAATAAACTGTTCGCAACAAAAAATGAGTATATAAATAATTGGTTTGCTCCGAATACACAAAAAGAGCTTTTATGCTTTTTAAGATTGATAAAAGATTATACCTATCAAGATTTATTAAAAATTGTGCTTTCTCGCTCTGCTCGCTCTGCTCGACTTGTCACACATTACGATTTGGATTTTCCAAAAGTGCCTCAAACTAAACCTTACCAGTGCTTCAAGCACGGTAGGGTTTGTACTCCAGTTGACGAGGCATATAAATTTTTATCACGATATACTATAGATACTCTGGAGAGAGTAAAAGAATTTTCCAAAATTAAAACAGGGGCAAAAGTTACTGTAAATCATGCTGATTCTAGAACTGTTAAATTGCCCAATGGTATTGATATGGTTTTTACTTCTCCCCCCTACATTGGTTTGATTGACTATCACGAACAACATAAATATGCTTACGAACTTTTAAAACTACAAAACAACGAAACAAAAGAGATAGGCCCAGCAAAAAATGGCCAATCAGAAAAAGCAAAAAAGGATTATATTGATGGAATAAATGCCGTGTTATCACACACAAGAGAATATATGACAAAGAACGGACTCGTCTTAATAGTGGTAAATGATAAATATGGCCTATACAAACCAGAGGCCGTTGGTTTTAAATCAATTGGCAAAGTTGATCGACATGTAAATAGAAGAACTGGTCGAAGGGACACCCCTTTTTATGAAAGTATTTTAATTTGGCAAAAAATATGATCAATAAAGAAACAAGAAACACAATCAAAGGATATTTGGAGGGCTTCATTCAAGGCATGATTGAAGAAGCAACCGATAACGGTTTTGATCCGAAAAAACTTCGTCCGATTCGGGAAGCTTCTAAAAAAGGAGATTTAAAACCATTTCACGAGTCGTTGCTTCCCGACGGTCTTTTGAAAATAACCGAGTTTGAAAGGTCATTTTCTACAAAACTTGGTACGACTTTTGAGGAGTGCGCTCGTTTGATTGCAAAAACAGTCCACAAAAACGCAGAGCGAGGCCATAGGGTTAGAGGCGTAGTTACTGCTAAAGCCATTAAGCGCATTGAGGAAATAACGAGTAAAATCGGCAGTGGCGGGATGAAATCAAAATACTCTGATTTTGTGAAAGAAATCATAGAGTTAAGTAAAAATGGTTCCGGTATTGAACGAGTTAGTATTGCTGATTTGTATATTGAAACAAAATCTGGCGAAGAATGGTTTTTTGAAATTAAAAGTCCAAAGCCAAACAAAGGACAATGTATGGAAGCAACGGGTCGCTTGTTGCAAATTCAAGCCATTACTCATGCTAAATTTCCGAAAGCTAAAGCGTTTTATGCTACCGCTTATAATCCGTATGGCGTTAAAAAAGAAACTTTCAAACACAGCTTCATTTTAAATTATATGGATTTGGATAATGAAGTTTTGGTTGGTAAGGAGTTTTGGGATATGGTTGGTGGAAACGGAACTTATGAGGAAATCCTAAGCATTTATCAAGAAGTTGGAAAAGAAAAAGGGCCGGATATGCTTGATCAATTGGCACTCGGCTATTAGTTATATTTCTTTTGTATTAAATAAATATCGTGATTAAAAAAGTCGGCATTTAGCCGACTTTTTCCTATTAAAATAAGGGTTTTTTGATAACAATAGATTTACCTGATATAGTAGATTTACTAAGAAAATATTAGTTATTGTGTTTATATTTGGATTTGTTTCACCTTTTACCTATATTTTGGACTTGACAACAAAAAACAGCGGGTATATTATTAAAGTATTAAATAATAATAACTTATAAATCTATGGAAAATAACGCACAAAAAATCGCCGAACAAATTAAAAATTTAGTGGACGAGCTGGCTACAATGTCAGGGGGCGTTTCAATAAAAAAGCAAAAGACCCAAAAAAGAGAAAGCGCTTCTCTCCCCAAAGGGGCTACAGGTGCACTTACCTTATTAACAGAAGATGGTTTTTTTGACGCACCCAGAGATATCGCTACCATTATGGAAAAATTAAAAGAGATTGGCAGATATTATCCCCAAACTTCTATCTCAATGAACCTGTTAAATTTAACCAAAAGAAGAATATTTAATCGGCTTAAAGACAAGGATACAAAAAATTGGTTATATGTATTAAGAAAATAATTTAATAAAAATATGACAAACGATCGTTTAACTAAAATTATAGCCAGAATTGAAAAGCTTGAAAAAGCTGTGTTCGGATCTGGTGCGGAAAAAAATAAAGTATCCCCTAAAAAGACGGCTAGTATGGATGTTGATTTTTCTCTTAACGAGCGAGCATTCGTTAAGAGATATGCCGTGGATAAAAGTGGCCCCAAAAAATTTGTTTTGTTGCTTGCCTATTTTTCCAAGGGCGAGGAAAACAAAAATATTGAATTAAGTGAACTAAAAAAACACTGGAATAAAATGACCGCAAAAACTCTACTTGGCAAATTTAATATGTTTTATCCGAATGATGCAAAAACGCGCGGTTGGATTGATTCAAAAGAATATGGAAATTATAACCTAACAAATGAATGGAAAAATGTGTTATGAAAGTAGAAGATCAGATAAAAAATTTGTTGGGGCAAAAATTTGAAGCCAAACGAGTTAACTCAGTTGTTAGTCACTATATTTCGTGTATACAAAAATTTGAGGAAGGCGATTGGGAAACTTCATTAACAAAAGCCGGAAAATTTATTGAAGCCGTTATTAAATTATTGTGGGTTTTTGCTGGCAAAGAATTGCCGGAAAAACAAAAAGAATTTAAAGCAACGATATTCGCCCAAAAAATTATAACTCAAGTTACTACCGCAACTATTTCAGATGACGGTATCCGGCTTCAAATACCACGTGCAAGCATTTTTGTTTATGATATTACTTCAAATCGCGGTGGCAGGCATGATTCTGATGAGGTAAACGCAAATGAGATGGATTCTTCAACGGTTTTACCTGTGTGTTCTTGGATATTGGCTGAGCTTTTTCGATTTTCCGCTAAAAATCTAATGAGTATTGAGGAAACAAAGAAAATTATTGATTCTTTGACGGAACGCAGATACCCGATTTTTGAAGAAATTGATGGGCGAATTTACGTAGATAGCAAAAAATTTAAAAGTGCTCCGGAATGTAGTTTGCTTATTTTATACAAAATATATCCAAAAAGAATCAGTAAAGATACCCTGATAAATTTTTTGAAACGACACAATTTTAAGCAATCAGCAGTTAAATTTGAAAGATTGTCGTCCTATCTTGATATTGATGAAAATGATAATATATTATTGCGTGCAACTGGAAGACGAAAAGCGGAAGAAATTTTAAATAAAAACTAACGAGGCGGCGCGCCAATGAAATTGGCACGGCCTCCAGTTCCGCCGAAAAAAAGGGCAGTCCGAGCGAGGGCGTGGCGGAAGGAGGGGGGTGGGGGGAGGAATTCCGCCACGCCCGAGCCGAAGCGAAGCGTTTCCGCCGTCTTGGCATCAAGACATCAAAGCAAAACAATTTTCAATTCTTTTTAAAAGAAAAATTTGGGCGGGCGGGCGTTAAAAAATTGAAAGAAAATTGTTTTGCTTTGCTCGTCGAGGTTCGGCGGGCGGAAACGCGGAGCGGAATCATTCGAGCGATTGTCGCTCGAAAAAGGTTCGAGCTTCGTTCAGTAATTGCGACTCAAATTCACAAGTGGTACATGCCTGCCCGCCTAAGCTCCGAACAAAATGAGGAGCGTAGGCGGGAGATCGTGGGTTTCCCGAATCGATGTCGGGATCCCGATACTTTTCCTAGCTATCTTAATTAAATTATGGATAAAGAAAAAATCATTGCCGCCTTATATTCGGCTCATAACGTTTTTGTCACGCCGCAGAATCCGATTCGCGGCGGCGCCGGGTTGTATCAGGCAATTTATCTTGACCACCGCAATTTATTTTCTTTTATTGAGGAACGCCATCTAGTCCTTAAGGCTTTGGAAGAAAAGTTGGCAGCCGAACAAGACTTTAACGTTTTAGCCGGCAAAGAAACCGGCGGCATTGCGCCGGCGGCAGTTATTGCCCAAAGTTTGTCTAAGCCGATGCTTTACGTTCGCAAAAATCCTAAGGGCAGCGGCCGGCAGCGCCAGATTGAAGGCGTGTTTGCTCCGGGCGATAAAGTGGTTGTGGTTGACGACACAATTGTAACCGGCGGCAACATTCGCCGGGCGGCCGAAGTTTTGGAACACGCCGGCGCGAAAGTGGTTGGCGCGGCCAGCATTTCCATCGTTAATGAAAATTTATACAAAAAACAATTCGACAAGCTGGGTTTGAAGTTTACTTATTTAGTGACTATGACCGAATTGGTTGAGTGGGGGATTGCTAACGATAAATTGGATAAAAATCAGATTGAAGAAATTAGAGAATATCTGGCCGACCCGCTGGGCTGGGGGATTAGGAACGGCTTTGATTTTGAAGCGGATAGCAATGGCAACGGCCAGCCTAACGGTCAGTAAACTTTAGGTGATTATTTTTAGGCAATAAAAAAACTAAGCCGGCATCAGGGCATTCCGCCAATGGGAAAATTCTTCAAGCCGCTTAGTCTTTTTTTGTCTTTTTTGATTTTACTTTGACCAGTGTTCTTAAACAACTGGTGCAGACCATCAGATTTTTGCCATCGACTTTTTTACTTTGCAAATTCAATCTTTGCCGTCTGATGGTTCTGATGTTGGAATGGCTGACGGAATTGCCTTTTAACGCCATCCGGCCGCAGATATCGCAGGTTCTCATAGTTTAGTTATTAATTTTGGGTTATCAGCTTAGGTGGTCTAGGAAGCCACAGGTTGCAGTCTAGCAGAACTGTTTTGAAAAATCAAGAGCCTGTGGTATGATAAAAAAGTTATGAGCGCTATTATTTTGTTAATTTATCTGAGCGTATTTTTATACTCAGTGATCTTGCACGAGATCGCCCATGGCTTTGTGGCTTATCGTTTTGGCGACGACACGGCTAAAGCTTCCGGCCGTCTGTCTTTCAACCCCCTAATTCACATTGATTTATTCGGTTCAATTTTAGTGCCTTTGCTGCTTTTAATTTCCCAAAGCAGTTTTTTGTTTGGTTGGGCCAAACCGGTGCCGGTTAATCCTTACCGGCTGCATGGCGGACAGTACGCCTACCGACTGGTCACCGCCGCCGGAGTTTTGACTAACTTAGCCTTGGCCCTGGCATCCGGTCTGATTTTAAAAATCGCCACCCAGGTTTTTGATTTACCGCCGACGAATCTGGGTGTGATCTTTTTTGCCTCAGCCTTTTTTATTAACATCATTTTAGCCGTTTTTAATTGTTTGCCCTTACCTAATTTTGACGGCTTTAATTTTTTGACCACTTTTTCCTTGCCCGGTAATATTTTAAGGAAAACACCCTTAGCCAACCCCTTATTCATGGTCCAATACGGACTTTTGGTTTCGTTATTGCTGCTTTTCTTGCTTTTTCCTCTGATTAACCAGGTGATTGTCTTAGTTCTAAGCTGGATGGCTTATCTTTTTGGCATCACGCCCACCGTCGTTGGGGTACTTGACTTATTATGAGATATTTTATAGTATACCCTTGTCTTTATCAGCACTGCCAGAAGGCAGGTTTTTAAATCAAGCGATATCAGGCAACTGATCAATCACCGTCGTTTACCCCTTTATTAATTTACCCACTGAATTCATTCCCATTATTCATCGGATTTATGCCTACAATCAATCAATTAGTCAAAAGAAAACGCAAAAGTCAGGGAAAAAAGCCTAAAACCCCGGCTTTGCGCCAGGTAGTTGATACCCTGAAGCGTAAAAAACATGATTTACCCAAGGGCTCATCTTTTAAACGTGGCGTTTGCATCAAAGTGACGACCACTACCCCCAAGAAACCAAACTCGGCTTTAAGAAAAATCGCCCGGGTGCGGCTTTCTAACGGTATGGAAGTAACGGCCTATATTCCCGGTGAAGGCCATAATCTGCAAGAGCACTCAATTGTTTTGGTTCGTGGCGGCCGGGTTAGGGATCTGCCGGGCGTTCGTTATCATATTGTCCGGGGTGTTTATGACACTACCGGCGTTGAAGGCCGTAAACAGAGCCGCAGTTTATATGGTGCCAAAAAATCTGCTGGTCCCGGCAAAGCCAAGGCCTAATAATTTTTAAGTTAAACTTTTCAACCGTCTATGCGAGGAAAAACTCCAAAAAGAGACATTCTGCCCGATCCAAAATACAACAGCGTTACGATTTCTAAGCTGATTAATCAGATCATGCGAGGGGGCAAAAAATCTGTGGCCCAGAAAGTGGTTTACGATTGTTTGGATTTGATTAAGGAAAAAATGAAAAAAGATCCTCTGGAAATTTTTGACGGCGCCGTGCGCAATGTCGCGCCGGAAGTTGAGGTTAAATCCCGCCGGGTGGGCGGTGGTAACTATCAGATTCCCGTTCCGGTTTTGGGGAATAGAAAAAACGCTTTGGCTTTCCGTTGGCTGATTACGGCCGCCACTAACCGCAAAGGAGCGGCGATGCGCCATAAATTAGCCGAGGAATTGATGGCCGCTTACAACAAAGAAGGCGCCGCCATTAAAAAACGTGACGATACTTATCGGATGGCCGAGGCGAACCGAGCCTTTGCTCATTTCATCCGCCACTAATTTATAAATCCGAAGCACGAATATCGAAATCCTAAACAAATTTTAATGTTTCAAATCACAAATTACAAACGGTTTAAAATTTATAATTTAGGATTTGGAATTTGTTTAAGGTTTAGATGTTAGAATTTAGAATTTAATTTTACTCATGCCTAGGGAATATTCTTTGGAAAAAACCAGAAATATCGGTATTATTGCTCATATCGACGCCGGAAAAACCACTGTCTCCGAGCGTATTTTATTTTACACCGGAAAAAAACATAAAATCGGCGAAGTTCACGAAGGCGCGGCCGAAATGGACTGGATGGAACAAGAAAAAGAAAGAGGCATTACCATCACTTCCGCCGCCACGACCTGTTTTTGGGCACCGCGCGGTGAGCAGGATAACATTTGCCGGATTAATCTTATTGATACTCCCGGTCATATTGATTTTACCGTTGAAGTTCAGCGGTCGCTGAGAGTTTTAGATGGCGGCGTGGTAGTCTTTGACGGGGTGGCCGGTGTTGAACCGCAATCCGAAACGGTCTATCACCAGGCGGAAAAATTTAAAGTGCCGTTGATGGGTTTTATTAACAAGATGGACCGAACCGGCGCTGATTTTTATTCTGATCTTAAAGCCATTCGCGATCGCTTAACTAAAAATGCCTATCCCATCCAGCTGCCCATTGGCGCCGAAGATAATTTTCAGGGCGTGATTGATTTATTAATCCAAAAAGCTATTTTTTATAAAGACGATTTAGGCAAAGAGATGGAAATAACGGAAATTCCCGCCGAGTTCAAAGAATTAGCCGATAAGTACCGGCATGAAACAATTGAAGCCATTGTTCAACATGACGAGTCTTTACTTAACCAATATTTGGAAGGCAAAGAAATTCCTCTAGCTGAAATCAAGCGAGTTTTACGCCAAACCGTGATTAAAAGCGAAATTATGCCGATTCTTTGCGGCAGCGCCTTAAAAAACAAAGGCGTTCAGTTTTTGCTTGACGCGATTTGCGACTACTTACCCAATCCGCTGGAAGTGCCGCCGGTTGTCGGTTTTCAACCGAGTAATCCGGAAGTAACTGAAGAGCGGCTGCCGGATGATAACCAGCCCTTTGCCGCTTTAGCTTTTAAAATCGCCGCCGATCCGTTTGTCGGTAAACTTTGTTTTTTCCGGGTTTATTCCGGTCAGCTTTCGGCTGGCTCTTACGTTTTAAACAGCACCAGCGGCACTAAAGAAAGAATCGGCCGCATCGTTCGGATGCACGCTAATCACCGGGAAGAAGTTAAAGAAGTTTTTGCCGGCGAGATTGCCGCCGCCGTGGGTCTGAAAGACACCTTTACCGGCAATACTTTGTGCGCCGAAGATCACCCGATTGTTTTGGAAAGCATTACCTTTCCCGATCCGGTTATTTCGGTGGCGATTGAACCCAAAACTAAGGCCGATCAAGAAAAAATGGGCATTGCTTTGCAGAAATTAACCGAAGAAGACCCAACCTTCAGAGTGAGAACTGACGAAGAGACCATGCAGACTTTAATTGCCGGCATGGGCGAACTGCATTTGGAAATTATTGTTGACCGGATGAAACGAGAATTTAAAGTTGAGGCCAACGTCGGCCAACCCCAGGTGGCTTACAAAGAAACGATTAAGGGCACGGCTGAGGCTGAAGGCAAATACATCCGTCAGTCCGGCGGCCGCGGTCAATATGGTCACTGCTGGCTGCGTTTGGAACCCAAGGAACGCGGCACTGGATTTGAATTCATTGACGACGTTAGAGGCGGTACCATTCCCCGAGAGTATGTTCCCGCGATCAATAAAGGGGTTAAGGAAGCCGTAGACAAGGGCGTATTAGCAGGCTATCCCGTGATTGATGTGGCCGTGACTGTTTATGACGGTTCATTCCATGAAGTTGACTCCTCAGAAGCGGCTTTCAAGATTGCCGGTTCCATGGCTTTTCAGGCGGCTTTTAAAAAGGCCAATCCAATTTTATTGGAACCCGTGATGAAAGTGGAAGTGATTACACCGGAAAATTTTATGGGCGATGTCGTCGGTGATCTTAATTCTAAGAGAGGCCAAATTGAAGAGATGACCGATCGCGGCCGAACCAAGGTTATTAGCGCTAAAGTGCCGCTGGCCGGGATGTTTGGTTACGCCACTGAGTTGCGTTCAATGAGCCAAGGTCGAGCCTCTTACAGTATGGAATTTGACCATTACGCTGAAGTACCGCCCAATGTGGCCGCAGAAATCATGGGTGAAGACAAAAAAACTGGGAGAAAATAGCCCCTATGGCCACTGGTTTTAAAAAAGTCATTGATTTAGTCAAAAAAACCGGCGATCGTTGCATTATTTTAGACAGCGACGGTGAGCCCGCCTTTGTGGTGATTGGTCTCGCCGATTACGAAAAGCTGTTAGCCGGATCAAATCCGATCAATGGTTTAACTGAACAAGAGTTTTTAGAAAAGATTAACCGGGACATTGCTAACTGGAAAGCTTCCCAAGAGGCCCAAATTGACCAATGGCAGTCGCTGGAAAGTGTCATTAAGGAAGCTAAAAACCGGATTATTGAGACCAAATCCAGTCCGGAAGAGCCTAATTCTGCATCTGAGGATAAGTACTATTTTGAACCAATTGACGAATAATTTTTGCTAAACTAAGACAAATTATTCCGAATCTTGACAGATTAATCCCGTTTGTTATATACTCAAGAGTGCTTTTTATTAATCAAAAAGCTTAATTTAAATAATTAAGATTTAATAATTAAATTTAAGTAATTGCGATCTGCCCCTTGATTTATCGCTAATCCTTCGGCGGACGAGGGCTGGCTCACAAAAGATCGCAAAGAAGGAAAACTATGGCAGAAAAATTTGAACGAACTAAACCCCACGTTAATGTTGGTACTATCGGTCACGTTGACCATGGCAAAACTACTTTGACGGCGGCCATTCTTGCTTACATGAACAAAAAAGGCTTGAAGGCACAGAATAAGTCGGTGGACCAAATTGACAACGCTCCAGAAGAAAGAGAGCGGGGTATTACTATTGCCACGGCCCACGTGGAGTATGAAACCGATAAAAGGCACTATGCCCACATTGATTGTCCAGGGCACGCCGATTACGTCAAAAACATGGTAACTGGAGCGGCCCAAATGGACGGCGCGATTTTAGTTGTCGCCGCGACTGATGGTCCGATGCCTCAAACCCGTGAACATATTCTTTTGGCTCGCCAGGTCGGCGTGCCGGCCATGGTGGTATTTTTAAACAAAGTTGATCAGGTGGCTGACAAAGAACTAGTTGATTTAGTTGAAGAGGAAGTCAGAGACCTGCTTAAAAAATATGAATTTCCTGGTGATGAAATCCCTGTCATTCGCGGCTCAGCCTTAAAAGCTTTAGAAAATCCGGACGGCCCAGACGGGGAATGTATCGGTCAATTGCTTAAAGCCGTTGATGACTATATCCCTGAACCGGTGCGCGATACCGATAAGCCATTTTTGATGGAAATTGAAGATATTTTTTCCATTGAGGGCCGAGGCACTGTCGTCACCGGCAGAATTGAGCGCGGTATTGTCAAATTAAACGATGAAATAGAACTGGTTGGTTTACGCGATACCCAAAAGACTGTCGTTACCGGCATTGAAATGTTCAATAAGTCTTTGGATGAAGGCCGAGCGGGCGATAACGCCGGCATTTTACTGCGCGGCACCAAAAAAGAAGAGGTTGAGCGCGGTCAAGTCGTGGCTAAACCCGGCTCCATTACGCCTCATACCGAATTTGAAGCCCAGACTTACATTTTAACCAAAGATGAAGGCGGTCGTCACAGCCCATTTTTTAAAGGTTATAAGCCGCAATTCTATATCGGTACGGCGGATGTGACCGGCGACGTGGAACTGCCGGAAGGTGCTGAAATGGTAATGCCGGGTGATACGGTCGGCTTGAAGATTAAATTAATTAAACCCGTGGCTTTGGAAGAAAAACAGAGATTTGCTATCCGTGAAGGTGGCCACACAATCGGCGCAGGTTCAGTCGTTAAAATAACTAAGTAATATTATTAAAGATCCCCGTCCCGGGTTTTCCGGGACGGGGGAATAATTAACCAAGTTCTTTTTTTACCAACATGGCAATTAAAAAGATTCCAGTTTCCTCCCGCCAGCCAGACGAGGCTGAGGAAAACAAGCAAAGGGTCAGAATTAAAATCAAGGCTTACGACCATAAGATCATTGACCAATCGACCAAAACCATTATGGATACGGTGAAACGCACCGGCGCCGATGTTTTAGGTCCTATTCCTTTGCCGACTGAAAAAAAGAAATATACCGTTTTAAAGTCATCTTTTGTTCATAAAGATGCCCGCAGTCAGTACGAGATGAGAATCCATAAACGTTTGTTAGATATTTTAAATCCTACGCCCAAAACCATCGACTCATTAACCAATTTAAATTTACCGGCGGGTGTGGACGTAGAGATTAAGATGCAATAATAAAAAACAGTAATCTTTGGGAAGATAAAGAAAGCTTTCCGGAAAAATCGGAAAAAACCTCTATCCGTCCAAACGATTATTAAGGGGATTATAAGGTCTCAAAAACCTTCAGACACTTTATTTCAACTAGTTGCTCACGCTTGGTGGGTTTGGTTGTCTGGCTCTCCTTGAGGCAGATTTTTGTTTAGCGAATTATGAAATTTATTTTAGCCGAAAAAAGAGAAATGACTCAAAAATACGCCCCTGATGGCTCGGTTATTCCTGTCACTAAATTATCAGTGGCGCCTTGTGTGATTACTCAAATTAAGACCGAGGCCAAAGACGGTTATGTTGCTTTGCAAATCGGCTGCGGCTTTAAAAAGAATTTGTCCAAGTCAATCAAAGGCCATTTAAAAAATTTAGGTAGCTTCCGCTATTTGAAAGAATTTATTATTGAACCGAGCTTGGCGTCTGATTTAAAAACCGGCGACGTGATAGACATTGATACTTTCACGCCCGGGGATAATGTCCAAGTCACCGGAGTTTCCAAGGGCCGGGGTTTCCAAGGTGTGGTCAGAAGGTATCACTTTCACGGTCACCCAGCCAGTCATGGTCACAAAGATCAGCTGCGTCATTCTGGTGCTATCGGTGCTGGCGGCGTGCAAAACGTTTCCAAGGGTAAACGCATGTCCGGCCGAATGGGCACCGATCAAGTCACGGTTAAAAATTTGAAAATTATTGAAGTTGATGCCCAAAACCAAGAACTTTTTGTTAAAGGGGCAGTGCCAGGCGCTAAGGGTGGTTTAACCGTTGTTGTATCTTTAGCCGGGCAAATCAAATTAAAAAAACCGACCGCCGCTGAAGAGAAAAAATTGTCGGTGGCTCCCGAAGCGGTAAAACCAGTTGACCGGGTGGCTTCAAGCCAGCCCGAAACTCAACCGGCCGCGGCGGAGGTGTCTCAAAAATCAATTACCGAAGCAGAAAAACAATAATTTATGATTTCGTTAAAAGTTCACAATTTGGAAGGAGCAGTTGTCGGCGAACATAATTTGAACCCGGAGATTTTTGGTCTGACCGTTAAGCCGGCTATTATTCAACAAGCCGTAGTCGCCCAGCAAGCTAACCGCCGACAGGTTCTTGCTCACACCAAAGGCCGCGGTGAAGTCCGAGGCGGCGGTAAAAAACCTTGGCGGCAAAAAGGTACCGGCCGCGCCCGACATGGTTCAATCCGTTCACCGCTTTGGCGCGGCGGCGGCGTTACTTTTGGTCCGACTAAAGAAGTCAACTTCAGTTTGAAAATCAACAAAAAAGTTAAACGCCAAGCAATTTTGATGACTTTATCCGACAAGGTGGCTAACCAAAAAATTATATTACTTGATAATTTAGCCATACCAGAAATAAAAACCAAAAAGTTTTTTGGCATTTTGCAAAATTTATCTCTACGCCGGTCAGCCAAAAAATTGGTTAAGAAGGCCGACGCCGGGGTAAAAAAAGAATCCAAGAAAAAGAAAGATCCGCGGGTTTTATTGGTCATGGATACGCCAGAAGAAAAATTATTCAAATCAGCCAGAAATATTGAGGGGGTAACGACAGTTAATGCCGGCAGTCTGAACGTCTTGGATATTTTAAAACACCAATATTTATTGATGCCGGTGGCGGCGGTTAAAAAAATTGAAGCCATTTTTAAAGCTAAGTAATACCTATGGGTTTATTTAATCGTTCAAAAAAAGAATCAACTCAACCGGTTGAAGCCAAGCCAGCGGTTAGTTTGCCGCCGGCCAAAAAAAAAGCCGCTGAGCCAAAAAAATCAGCGATTAAATCTGAGGATTCTTCGCCAAAACAAAAGACGACCCCGGTCATTAAAGGTAAGACTCAGGTGGCCGACCGAATTTTAATCAAGCCACTGGTGACCGAAAAAGCGGCGGAATTCAGCGCCGTGGGCAAATATATTTTTGTGGTTAATCCAAAAATGAACAAGATTGAAGTAAAAAAAGCGGTGCGCCAAATTTACGGTGTTAATCCGGTTCGGGTTAATATGACTAACGTTAGAGGCCGGCAGGTACGTTACGGCCGGGTTGCAGGCAAAACCAAGTCCTGGAAAAAAGCGATTGTTACCTTAAAGGCCGGTGACAAAATTGAAATTTACGAAGGCGTCTAACAGCTAGAACTATGCCAATCAGAATTTACAAACCAACCACTCCCGGCCGCCGACAGACTTCGGTTGATACTTTTGCTGATGTGACCAAAAAAGCGCCGGAGAAAAGATTAATTGGAATTAAGTCAAAGACTGGCGGCCGCAATGCTACCGGCCGGATTACCGTTCGCCATCGAGGCGGCGGGGCCAAACAGTACTACCGCTTCATCGACTATAAGCGGGATAAATTTGACCAACCGGCAGCCGTGACGGCCATCGAATATGATCCCAATCGCCGCGCTCGGATTGCCTTGGTGGAGTATCAAGACGGCCAAAAACGCTACGTTGTTGCCCCAATTGATTTAAAGATTGGTGAAACAATTGTTTCTTCAAAAAAACAGGTTGAAGTCAAAGTCGGTAACCGCATGCCCCTTGAATTTATTCCTTTAGGCATGCTAGTCTATGAAATTGAAATCACGCCGGGTAAAGGCGGGCAACTAGTTAGAACGGCCGGCAGCAACGCTAAGTTAATGGCGATTGAAGGGGAAATGGCTACCTTAAAAATGCCCTCCTCGGAAATTCGGTTAATTTCTAAGAAGTCATTAGCGACCATTGGCCAAGTTTCCAATCCGGACGCGATGAATATCAGAATCGGTAAGGCCGGCCGCAAGCGCCACTTAGGTATTCGACCGACCGTCAGAGGCAAAGCGATGAACCCAGTTGACCATCCGCACGGCGGCGGCGAAGGTAACCAGCCGATCGGTTTGAAAGGTCCAAAAACGCCTTGGGGTAAGTATGCTTTGGGTGTGATCACTCGCAACCGAAATAAATATTCTAATAAATTTATTGTCCAGCGACGGAAAAGAAAAAATTAATAAAATTATATGTCAAGAAGTTTAAAAAAAGGTCCTTACGTCAACGAAAGGCTGCTCCAAAAGCTAAGTCGGCTTAAACCAGGCGAAAAAACCATAGTCAAAACTTGGGATCGGGCCAGCGTTATTACTCCAGCCATGCTTGGGCACACTATCGGCGTTCATAACGGCAAAACCCATGTTCCGGTTTTGGTGGTGGAAAATATGGTCGGTCATAAATTAGGTGAGTTTTCTCCAACCCGGAAGTTTATTGTCCACGGCGGCCGGTTAGCTAAGGAAACGGCGGCGGAAGCGGCCAGGAAAGTAGCTGAAGATTCGCAAAAGGCCCAGGAGACAGCGACCAAAAAATAGTTTTTTATTATGGCTAATACAGAAAAAAAAGATAAAAAATCAAACAAGCCGACTGAGGTTAAAACCGGCCAGCCTGATTTGTCATTGAATTCATCGCCCGTGGCTAAAATCGGCAAAAATAATGTGACCGAGGTCAAGGCTTCGGCTCGCTATGTCCGAATGTCCACTCGCAAGACCCGTTTAGTGGCCAATTTACTGCGGAAGAAAAATGCCCAAGTCGCGGTTGATGAGCTGAAATTGATTAAGCGGGCGGCGGTTAGGCCAGTTATTAAATTGATTAATTCTGCCCTAGCTAACGCCGAAAATAATTTCAATTTGGTAAAGAGTGATTTATATATTAAAGAAATTACCGTGGGCGAGGGACCAACTTTTGACCGTTGGCAGCCGAAAGCCCATGGCCGGGCGACGCCAATTAGGCGACGCACCAGTCATATTGATTTAGTCCTCGGCTTAAAGCCGGGAGCCAAAACCGTTGCTCGTAAGGTAAGCCAGGCTGAGAATAGAAAAAGTTCAGCCGAGGGTAGTCAGGCCACAAAACAGATCAAAGAAACCGTTGCGATTGTTAATCCTCAGGATGTTAAACGCCCCACGGCAAAAATTCCCGGTCAGACCGCTGAGAGCACTGTGGGGCAGGGTCAGAAAGGCTTTATTAATAAAATTTTTAATCGTAAAACCGGCTAGTTTAACCAAGATTAAAATATGGGACAAAAGGTTAATCCAAAAATTTTTCGCCTCGGGCAATTCAACTCCTGGGATTCACGGTGGTTTTCTCAGAAAAACTACATTAAGTTTTTGCATGAAGACATGGTGATCAAGAAGTTTTTAAAAACGGAATTGCGAGAAGCGGCCGTGGAAAGAATTGAAATTGAGCGCTCAGCCAATGTTGTCACCGTTATTATTCATACAGCCAAGCCGGGCATTATTATCGGCCGAGGCGGACAGGGCGTTGAGGAGTTGAAGAAAAAGATTAAAACTAAAATTTTAAAATCGAAAGTAAACTTGAACCTGACGATTAAAGAAGTGAAAAATCCAAATGTCTCAGCTGAACTGGTGCTTCAGTCAATGGTCACCGATTTAGAAAAAAGAATTCCTTTCCGTCGGGTGATGAAGCAAGCTATCGGCCGGGTGGAAAAAAGTAGTGCCTTGGGTGTTAAAGTGGTTGTCGCTGGCCGGCTTAACGGTGCAGAGATTGCCCGGACTGAAAGCTTATCTTCCGGCAGTCTGCCGTTGCATACTTTGCGAGCTGACATTGATTATTCCCGCGGGGCGGCCAGAACTACTTATGGTGCCATTGGTGTTAAGGTCTGGATTTACAAAGGTGAAAGATTTAAAAAAGATATTGAAGCGGCCATGGCGAGCGTAGCGACTAGTGTCGTTAGTCCGGTCGCTAGCAAGAAATCCAATAACAAATAGTGATTTATGTTAATTCCAAAAAAAGTAAAACATAGAAAATGGCAGAAAGGCCGACTGAAAGGCAGGGCGACCGCCGGCACGAATATTAGTTTTGGCAAGTATGGCCTGAAAGCTGGTGGTAATTGCTGGCTGACTGCCCGGCAAATTGAAGCCGCCCGGCGCGCGATGACTCGTTTTATTAAGCGCGGCGGTAAAATTTGGATCCGGGTTTTTCCTGACAAGCCAACGACTAAAAAAGGTGAACAATCAACTATGGGTTCGGGCAAAGGGCCAGTGGATCAATATGTCGCCGTGATTAAGCCAGGCATGATTTTGTTTGAAATGGACGGTGTCTCTGAAACCGACGCCCAAGAAGCGATGCGGTTGGCCGCTTCCAAATTACCGATTAAATGTCGCTTTTTATCTAAACACTAACCCGGCTTTATGGAATTTAAAGAATTAAAAACAAAATCTCCCGCTGAGCTCCAAAAGCTTTTAGCTGAGACCAGAGAGAAGCTGCGGCAGCTCCGATTCAAAGTGGCCTCCAAGCAGCTGAAAAATGTCAGAGAAATCAGAGAGGCGAAAAAAATAATTACCCACGTTTTGTTTTTATTGAGCCAGGCCACTGATAATCTAACGAAAAATAATTCACAAATTGTTGAAGAAAAAAATAGTTAAATTTTATGACCACCCCAGAACCAAAAACTAAAATTAAACGATCATTTACCGCTAAGGTGGTTTCGGATAAAGGCGATAAAACTATCGTGGTGACGGTTAACCGGACTAAAGTCCATCCGAAATATTTCAAACGCTACACCGTGACCAGAAAATATAAGGTTCATGACGAGCGAAACCAATATAAAGTTGGCGATTCAGTTCGGGTCATTGAGTGTCGGCCAATCAGCAAAGACAAGCGGTGGCGAGTTATTTATTCTAACTAATTCTTATATTTTATGATTCCAGCTGAGTCAAAATTGAACGTGGCCGATAACACCGGTGCTAAAAAAGTCGAAGTGATTAAAGTTTTAGGCGGTTACCAAAAACGGTACGCCCGAGTTGGCGACATTGTTACCGTGACGGTTAAAAAAGCCGTGCCGAACGGTTTGGTTAAAAAAGGCGAAGTGGTTCATGCCGTTATTGTTCGGACCCACAGAGCAATCCGTCGGTCAGATGGTTCCTATGTCAGATTTGACGACAACGCCGTAGTGATTGTTGATAAAAAAACCAAAGAGCCAAGGGGTACTCGGATTTTCGGGCCAGTCGCTCGGGAGTTAAGAGCCAATGGTTTTAATAAAATTATTTCTTTAGCGCCCGAAGTATTATAATCTGCTTATATGAGAATAAAAAAAGGTGATAAGGTAAAAGTTTTAGCGGGTAAAGACAAAGGCAAAACTGGCAAAGTATTGCAGGTTTTTTTGGAACGCCAAAGAGTGTCAGTTGAAGGCGTTAATTTACTGTTTAAGAATATGCGGCCCCGCAAACAAGGGGAGCGCGGTCAGCGCATTCAGTTTCCGGCGCCAATCATTGCGGCTAACGTCGCCTTGGTTTGCCCTAAATGCGGCCAGGTTACCCGAATCGGTCGCCAGCTGGCCGAAGGCAAAAAAAAGGTCAGAATTTGCAGAAAGTGTAAAAGTGTCATTGATTAAACAATAGCAATAACCATAAGTTATGCATCGCCTAACCGAAAAATACCAAAAAGAAGTTATTCCAGCCTTGAAGGAGAAGTTTGGTTATAAAAACAATTTAGCGGTCCCAAAAATTAACCGAGTGGTGATTAATGTTGGCACCGGTCCGGGTCTTAAAGATCCTAAATTTAACGATGTCGTTGAAGGTACTTTAATTCGGATTGCTGGTCAAAGACCGGTTAAAACCACGGCTAAAAAATCAATTTCTAACTTTAAAATCAGGCAAGGTCTAGTGGTGGGCATGATAGTAACTTTACGCGGCAACCGGATGAACGACTTTGTCGATAAGTTAATCAATGTCACGTTACCGCGGGTCCGAGATTTTCGCGGTCTTGATTCAAAAAACATTGACCAACAAGGCAATTTGAATCTCAGTTTCCGGGAGCATATGTCCTTTCCTGAAATTAAAGCGGATGAAGTGGAAAAAATTCATGGTTTGCAGATTACTCTAGTGACGACCGCCAAAACTAAAGAAGAAGGTTTGGAATTATTTAAACTGCTAGGTTTTCCTTTCCGGTTAAACTAGCTGAACTAATTATTTTAAAAAATTATGGCAACACAAGCCCAAATCGCTAAATCTAAAAGGAAACCGAAATTTTCCACTCGGATAGTTCGGCGTTGTTGGCGCTGTGGCCGCCGCCGGGCCTATATGAGAGATTTTGATCTCTGCCGCATCTGCTTTCGCGAATTGGCCGACAGTGCTCAGCTACCCGGCATTACAAAATCGAGCTGGTAGCGCCATAATTTTAAATTTTAATTTTTTTAATTTTTTTATGACCGATCCAATTTCCGACATGCTCACAAGAATCCGCAATGCCCAAGCCGTCAGAAAGGCAGACTTGGTGGTTCCGTTTTCCCGAGTTAAATATGCGATTGCCGAAATTCTTAAAAAAGAAGGCTATGTGGCTAATGTGGAAAAAATTGACGCTGGCACCGAAAACGGTCTTTTAGCCATTAAAATTGTTTTGAAATATCTGGGGCCAAAAGAGCCAGCCATCACCGACCTCAAAAGGATCAGCACACCGGGTCGGCGGATTTATGTCACTAAAGATGATTTACCCAGAGTTTTAAATAATATTGGCTTTGCGATTATTTCCACTTCCAAGGGCTTGATGACTAATAAGCAAGCTCGCAAACAAGGCCTGGGTGGTGAAATTATTTGCGAAATTTATTAGTTAATTGTTAACTGTCCCGCTAAAGCGGGATTCCGCCTGCATTGAGAAAATTAAAATAGTGGCGGTGATTAATTGTCAAAATATGAGTCGAGTCGGTAAAGAACCTATCATTATCCCTAACGGCGTTGAAGTCAAAATTAACGGTCCGCTGGTTTTTGTCAAAGGTCCGAAAGGCGAATTAAGTTTGACGCTCGATAGAGGAGTGACGATAATTCAAAAAGAACAGACCTTAGAATTATTAGTCGCCAAACCCGAAGATAAAAAACAGCGCTCTTTGTGGGGCTTATTTAGACGATTGGTCGACAATATGGTTTTAGGCGTGACGAGTGGTTTTTCTAAACAATTGGAAATTAACGGCGTTGGCTACAAAGCCGTTGTCGCCGGCAGCAAATTGGTTTTGAACGTTGGTTACTCTCATCCGGTGGAATATCAAATTCCTCAAGGCATTACTATCCAGGTGGAAAAAAACGTCATTACGATTACCGGTTTTGACAAGCAGTTGGTTGGCCAAGTCGCCGCTGAAATCCGCAAAGTTCGACCGCCTGAGCCGTATAAAGGCAAAGGCATTAAATATACGACGGAAGTGATTAGACGCAAGGTTGGTAAAGCCGCCGCCGCCAAATCGGAGTAATTCAATTTAAAATTTTTTTATGATTAATAAAGATAAATTTAAAAAAGATTTAAAAAAACGGCGGCAGGCCAGGGGCCGAGCCAAAATTTTTGGCACCCAGATCCGGCCGCGACTGGTGGTTTTTCGCAGTCTCAAAGGCATTTATGTTCAGTTGATTAATGATGAAACGGGGACAACCTTGGCCTCGGCCAGTAGCCGGGAAGTTAAGGGCCGTGATTTAAAAAAGACCGATGTCGCTTTTAAAATTGGCGAATTGATCGCGGCCAAAGGGATTAAGGTTGGCATTAACCAAGTGATTTTTGACCGAGCCGGGTATAAATATCATGGCCGGGTTAAAGCGGTTGGTGAGGGCGCCAGAAAAGGCGGTTTGAAGTTTTAATAACTATTAATTTTTTAAACTTGTGCCTACAGAAAGCAAACCAAAAAACAGCCGGTCGTTCGGCAGAAGAGATCAAAAATCTTCCGATGACGGTTTTGAACAAGCGATTATTGATATTGCCCGGGTGACCCGGGTCATGGCCGGCGGCAAAAGGATGCGTTTTCGGGCTTGTGTCGTGATTGGCGATAAAAAGGGCAAAGTCGGCATGGCGGTGGCTAAAGGCGCCGATGTCACCTTAGCGGTCAATAAAGCGGTGACTAAAGCCAGAAAAAATTTAATTAGCGTGGTCACGATTAATGGCACCCTGCCTCATCGGGTTGACGCCAAATACGGCGCGGCCAGAGTTTTAATGAAGCCGGCACCCGCCGGTAGCGGTATTATTGCCGGTGGCGCGGTTCGATCAGTCTTGGAATTGGCCGGGGTGTCTAATGTCGTGGCCAAAATTTTAGGTTCTAAAAATAAAATTAACAATGTTTTGGCAACAATGAACGCGCTTTTAAAGTTGAAACGGCCAGACCCCAAAAAAACTGACAAGAATAATGAAGATAAAAAATAATCTATGGAATTAGGATTAAACAATTTAAAAAAAACCCGAGGTGCGACCTCTAAGAAAAGACGAATTGGTCGGGGCAGCGGTTCGGGCCGCGGCACTTACAGCGGTCATGGCCAAAAGGGTCAAAAGGCCCGTTCGGGCGGCCGCCGAGGCCTGAAGCGCAAAGGCTTGATGAATTTACTGCGTAATAAACCTAAGATTGGCGGGTTTTCTAGCGGTCGGCCTAAATTGAATACCGTTAATTTAGCCAAACTTGAAGCTATTTTTGAGAATGGCGAAGAAATCAACTCCCAAAAATTGTTAGCCAAAAATATCATTAAAGCCGTGGCGCCAGGCCTGAAAATTTTAGGTGAGGGGACTTTGACCAAAAAATTTACGGTCGTCGCCGATGCATTTTCCTCTTCAGCCAAAAAGGCTATAATAGATGCAGGTGGTAAAGCCCAGATCAGAATCAGAAAATAATTAGCCGGTAAAACTGAGTTAAGCAAACTATATGTGGTTAGAAAAATTAGTGCGCCTTTGGAAAATTAAAGATTTACGCAACAGCATTTTGTATATCATCGCGATGCTGGTAGTTTTTCGGATTGCCGCCCATATTCCCGTACCAGGCGTTGATACCTCGGCTTTAAAGCAATTTTTCAGCAGCAACCAGCTCTTAGGCGTGATGAACGTTTTATCCGGCGGCGGCATGGAGACTTTTTCCATTGTTGCCATGGGTGTCGCACCCTACATTACCGCTTCAATTATTTTTCAGCTTCTAGTGATGATTATCCCTCGGCTAGAAGAGATCTCTAAAGACGGCGAAGCGGGACGAAAAAAAATCAATCAATGGACCAGAATGCTCACGGTGCCCTTAGCCGCTCTGCAAGGCTACAGTTTAATTGCTTTGTTGCGTCAGTCTCAAATCCAGATTATTACTGATTTAAATCCTTGGACTCTATTTTTGACTATCACAACAGTAACGGCCGGTACGGTCTTTTTAATGTGGATCGGGGAACTGATTTCAGAAAAACATATTGGTAATGGTATATCTTTGCTGATTTTTGCCGGTATTATTACCAGTTTGCCGACGGCGGTGATGCAGACCTTATTGGTGTTTGATCAGACTCAACTGATTAACATGATAATTTTTGTTTTGATTGCCGTTGTGACCGTGATCGGGGTGGTGATTATCACCGAAGGTCAGCGTAATGTGCCGGTTTCTTACGCCAAAAGAGTCAGGGGCATGAAGATGTACGGCGGCGTTAACACTCATCTACCGCTGCGGGTCAACATGGCCGGCGTGATTCCGATTATTTTCGCCATTTCCATTATTTTATTTCCGCCGATGGTGGCTCAGTTTTTCCTTAATGCCAAATCCGCGATTTTAGTCAGTGCCGCCAACTGGGTGATTGTTCTTTTTCAGAATCAACTTTTTTACGGCGTTCTTTATTTTTTGTTGGTTTTTGCCTTTACTTATTTTTATACTGAGGTGATTTTTCATCCCGACCAGGTGGCGGAAAATTTACAAAAGCAGGGTGGTTTTATCCCAGGTATCAGACCAGGTGCTCATACGGTTGAGTATTTAAAAAACACCACTAACCGAATTATTCTGGCCGGCGCTTTATTCCTGGGCTTGATTGCGGTTCTGCCGATGGTCATGACCAGCTTCATTGGTATTCAAAGTTTAGCCATTGGCGGTACCAGTCTTTTGATTGTCGTCTCGGTTGTGATTGAGACAGTTAAGCAGATTGACTCTCAATTGACCATGCGCGATTACGAAGGCCTTTAACAGTTTTTAACTGTTAGCTTTTAGGTGATAGTTTACTTCCTTTCTATAAGCTGAACTATGAACATCATCATCTTTGGTCCCCAAGGGTCAGGCAAGGGGACGCAGGCAGAATTAATCGCCAGAAGGAGAAATTTTCCTTACATTTCCACTGGCGATATTTTTCGTTATCACCTGAAAAATAAAACCGAGCTGGGCCAGCAAGTGGCTGAATACGTTAACACCGGCCAGCTGGTGCCTGATGAATTGACCAATAAAATTATTCAAGATCGGATTAATCAGCCGGACTGTACCGTCGGGTTTGTTTTGGACGGTTATCCCCGGAATCAAAAACAGCTGGAATTTTTGTCTCAAATCACTACCGTTGATTATGCCATTGTGATTGAGTTGAGTGACCAGGAGGCAATTAAACGCTTAAGCGGCCGCCTGGCGTCTAAATGCGGCTTAAGCTATCACCTGGAGTTTAATCCGTCCCAGCAAGCCGGAATTTGCGATAAATGCGGCGATCAGCTCTTTCGGCGAGACGATGACCAGCCGCAGGCCATTGCTCAGCGCTTGGCGATTTATCACCAAGAAACTGAGCCCTTATTTGCCGTTTATGAAAATAAAGGCATTTTGCATCGGGTTAACGGCGCTAAAACTATTGATGAAGTTTACCAACAAATTGAGGGAGTTATTAGTCAAGCCGCTGGTTAACTTGTTGGTCTGATTGACTAAAATATGATTACGATCAAAAAACCTGAAGAAATCGCCGTGATTGCTCAAGGCGGCAAAATTTTAGCTGAAGTTTTATCGGCTGTCGCCAAAAAAGCGGTGCCGGGCGTAAAAACTATCGAGCTTGATCAGCTGGCGGAGCAGTTAATTATTCAGCATGGCGGCATCCCTTCTTTTAAAAATTATCGCTCGCGCCATGATGACCCGGCTTTTCCGACGACCCTTTGCACTTCGGTTAATGAACAGCTCGTGCACGTGCCGGCCTCTGATTACGTCTTGAAAAAAGGCGACATGCTGAATATTGACATTGGCATGAAATATCCGGCCGAAGGCGGGTTCTTTACCGATATGGCCATTACCGTGCCGGTTGGTCCAATCAGCGCTCTGGCAAAAAAATTAATCAAAGTGACCCGGCGGTCTTTGGAGCTGGGCATTGCTCAAGTGAAGCCGGGCAATTTTATTTCTGATATTGCTCGAGCGATCCAAACTTACGTTGAGAGTCAGGGTTTTTCTGTTGTTCGGCAATTGGTCGGGCACGGCGTTGGCTATCAGGTTCATGAAGAGCCGATGATACCAAATTATGTTGACAATCGTCAAAAAAAGGTGGAACTCCAGCCGGGCATGGTGATTGCGATTGAGCCGATGGTCAGCGCGGGGGACTACGCCATTAAAACTTTGGAGGATCAGTGGAGTGTGGTTATGGCCGACGGCAGTCTGGGTGCCCATTTTGAGCACACGATTGTGGTGACGCCGGATGGCCACAAGGTTTTAACCCAGTTTTAAAAAATACCAAATTCCAAAGTCCAAATCCCAAATAAAATTCAAAATCCCAATCATTCAATTTTTTGTTAAACTTTTAATGTTTGATATTTGAGTTTTGTAATTTGTTATTTCATCTTTTATGTCAATTTTGGGTATAGACTACGGGGCCAAAAAAATCGGTTTAGCCAAATCCGACCAATTCAAAAAGCTGGCTGTACCTTTGGGTACAGTTTTTAATAATTCAAAAAGTGAGGTTTTGGCCAAGCTGAAAAATATTTGCCAGCAGGAAAATATTGATGAAATCGTCGTCGGCGTACCGGTCAGTTTATCTACCGGCAACTCGGGTTTACTGCGCGAAATTGATTTTAAAAATCAGCAAGTCAAAGAAGTGCTGGCTTTTATTGATTGGCTTAAAACCAATTTTTCTTTGCCGATTGGCATGGAAGATGAACGGCTCAGTACTAAAATGGCTAATCGTCTAGAGAAAGACCTGGTCAAAAAAAATGGCGGCGATGACCCCATCGCGGCGATGCTGGTTTTGCAAAGCTATCTTGATCGGAATAATAACTAGTTTTTAGTATGGCGCTGTATCAGACCAAAGGCATAATTTTAAAGATTACTCCCTGGGGCGAAGTCAGTCAACTTTTTAGTATCTATACCCAGGCTTTAGGCAAGGTGGTGGCCATTGGCCAAGGCACCAAAAAAATTACCAGCAAACTCAACGGTCACCTTCAGCCGTTAGGTATTGTTGATTTGTTGATTGCTTCGGGTAAAAATTTTGACAAATTGGCCGGAGCGGTTTTGATAAAAAACTTTTCCAATTTGAAAAAAAATTTTAGAAATATTATCCTGGCTAATTTTAGCCTGGAACTGCTTGATCAATTAACCGAACAAAAACAGCCTGATGACCGGATTTTTGATCTCTTAGAGCGCTATTTAACCTGGCTAGACAAAAATAACGATATTACCAAAAAATCTTGGGCAGTTGTTAAAAATCATTTCATTTCCGAACTCTTGAGGCTTTTGGGTTACCAGCCGCCCGCGGCTGTTGCTCAAAGCTCCAGCCAGCTTGACAAGATGCTGAAAAACCATTTAAACCAAGAATTACAAGTTGAAAATTTTTTAAAAAAATTAGTCCTTGACTAAATGTTTTTTTTAGTTTAAGATTAGTCCCAGGACGAAGGTTGTTGGTTCTCTACAACCGAGAAATATGGCTTAAAAAAGCCAATTTTTTTTGCCCTAAATCCAACTTAACTGGCAAGGAGGGAGTGAACGATGTCTGGAAAGGTTCGAGTTAGAGGAGGGAAACCGGCGGCAGCGTCTGTGCATGACGGCTTTAATCGGCCTAATGTGAGCATCTTTGAGCGGATGCTGCTGCAGGAAGTGGAACGGTTGGGCGGTTTTTTAAACGCCCATTCGCATCTGGACCGGGCCGATACGCTTCATGCCAAGTATCTCGCCCACATCAACACTTCGCCATTGGTAGCAGCCAGTATGCCGCTAACGGTCAAGCAGAATTTGACCGGTGATCTGCATCGCGGGCTGGCTTACAACGAAGCTGACCTTCGTGAACGCGTCAGCGCTTTGTTGGAACGTCAGATCTCGTATGGCATTACTCGCGTCATCACCTGCGTTGATGCCTGTCCGGGCATCGCCGAGGACGGTCTTTTGGCCTGGCGAGTGATGCGAGAACTTAAGAAGGAGTTCGCCGGTCGTCTCCAGCTTCTGCTGGGGCCAAATGCCATTTTCGGTTTTAAGGAGGGAACCGAACGTTGGGAGACCTACCAGGAAGCGGCGAAGACGGCGGATGTTTTGACGGGCTTACCCGAGAAGGACGAGTTCTCTTCGTTTCGGACCCGAGACGGCCGAGTCGGCTTTAAACAGCATATCAACAGGATTCTGCGCCTGGCGATTGAGCTGGATAAGCCGGTTCAACTCCACCTGGATCAAGCCGACGACCCGCGTGAACGTGGTACCTGGCGGCTAATCGAAGTTCTCGAATCACTGGAAGTCAATCGAGAGCTTGAACCGCTCATCCGGTCGGGTGAGCCGCGGATTTGGGCGGTCCACATGATCTCACCTTCGGGTTATCCCGAAGTGGAATTCCGCCGGCTGGCTGATAAGCTGCGGGAATATAACGTCGGGGTGACCGTCTGTCCGACGGCGGCAATCTCGATGCGGCGGTACCGGCCGCTTTCTTCGCCGACCCACAGTTGTATCGCCCGAGTACTCGAGTTGCTCAAGCTCGGTGTTAGAGTACAATTGGGTTCCGATAACATCGCCGATGTGTTCGTGCCGGCCTCAAACGGTGACATGCTCACCGAAGTGATGATGGCCGCCCACGGCCTGAGGTTCTATTCGCCAACGGTCTGGGCGAAAATCGTCACTGGTCATGGCCTGAATTCGGTGGACGTTGCCACGGTGGGAGACAACCTCTACCAAGACAGCAAAGCCTTTACCGGTATTGATCCGGAATGGCAATCGGCTGTCTAATAGCCATAAAATCCAATCTGAACATTTTTTCTTGCCGCCTGCTGCAAAGTGGGCGGAATTTTTTTAAAAAAAATCAAGCCCGCTTCGCACTTTTGTCGTGTCAAAGCAGGCTTGTGGTGGCGGAAGCGGCCTAGTGAGTGAAGAGGAGGCGGCCTTCACCGGTGGAATTGGGCAAGGATATGACCTTGCGATTGTGGCCATGGGCGTTTCCCTCCGTTTCTGATTCATCATGCGCCCCTTCCATCTGGGCGATCTCTTCAAGGTCGGCGGGCGCAACCGCCATAGGTTCCGGCGGTCCACTGTCGCCAAGTTCGGTCAGCTTTTCCAAAGCTTTCCGAATACACATGGCCGCACCTATTGGGCTCAGTGTGCCGTTAGGCATCGCGGATCACCTCACTTTCGTTTTAGAATGTACGGACTCCAGTATGGAGACTTTTATGTTACCTTTTTTGTTATAATTTGTCAAGCATCCAGGGTTGCCAAAAATTAAAATATTGAGTATGATATTAGTATTAATTTAGTTAATTTTATCTGAAATTATGGAACGGACTATCGTAGAGGAGGTAATAAAAAAAGTCGGTCAAAAGGTTAAAGTTTGCGGCTGGGTTCATACCCGGCGCGATCACGGCAAAATAATTTTTATTGATTTGCGGGACCGTTCGGGTTTACTCCAAGTAGTTTTTGCCCCTAATTTTGCTCCTGCCCATGAGCTGGCCAACAGCTTACGCTCGGAATACGTCGTGGCGATCGAAGGCACAGTTAACGCCCGGCCGGAAAAAATGATTAATGAAAAAATCCCAACCGGTAAAGTTGAGCTGGTCGGCGAAGCATTGGAAATTTTAAACGAAGCCAAAACTCCGCCTTTTGAAATTGACTCGCCTCAGGACGCCGGCGAAGAAATTCGGCTCAAATACCGCTACCTTGATTTGCGGCGCCAGCGGATGAAAAATAACACGATCATGCGCCATAAAATTATTAAAGCGGTCCGTGACTATTTTGACCACTTGGGCTTTTTAGAAATTGAAACGCCGGTTTTAACCAAGGGGACGCCGGAAGGGGCGCGGGAATTTATTGTGCCCGCCAGACTTTGGCCGGGCAAGTTTTACGTTTTGCCCCAGTCGCCCCAGCAGTTCAAGCAGCTTTTGATGGTGGCCGGCATGGAAAAATATTTTCAAATTGCCCGGTGTTTTCGCGACGAAGACACGCGCGGCGACCGGCAGGCCGAATTCACCCAAATTGACGTGGAGATGAGTTTTGTCAGCCAGGAAGAAATCTGGCAAGTGGTTGAAGCCTTAATGATTGAAGTAGTCGAAAAATTATATCCGCAAAAAATTATTAGCCAAAAACCTTTTCCCCGGCTGACTTACGCCGAAGCCATGGCCAAGTATCAATCCGACAAACCGGATTTGAGAAAAGACAAAAAGAATGCCGATGAACTGGCTTTCTGCTGGGTGATTGACATGCCGATGTTTAAATATTCAGCCGCCGAAAAGAAAGCCGTGGCGGTTCATCACCCTTTCACCATGCCTAATCTTGAGGACATGGCTAAGTCTCCGGACGAACCGTTAAAATGGCGGGCTTATGGTTACGACCTGGCTTTGAATGGCTCGGAAATCTGGGGTGGTTCAATTAGAATTCACCGTCGCGATATTCAGCAAAAAGTTTTTGAGATTTTAGGAGTCAAACAGGAAGAAATAGAACGGCGGTTTGGCCATATGTTGGAAGCGTTCAGTTACGGCGCCCCGCCTCACGGCGGCATTGCCGCCGGGCTGGACCGGATTGTCTCTATTCTGCAGGATGAACCCAATATCCGGGAAGTCATCGTCTTCCCCAAGACCGGCGACAATCGCGATTTAATGATGGCCGCGCCCAATATCATCGGCAAAAAAACCATGAAAGAAGCCCATATTGAGTTAGCTTCTGACGTTGAAAATAACGAAACGGTGGAAGAGACAGCTACTGCCGACTAGGCTTTGTCTAGGCAAATTATGACCCCGTAGTAGAATTTCCAATAGATACATTTTAAGCATGAGATAATTTATGTTTTACAATTATGTTTTGCAAAGCCTAAAAAACAAAATGTTGTACATTGGCTATACAACTAATCTTGAAAAACGTTTTAAAGAACATAATGACGGATTGAATCAGTCAACTAAACCATACCGACCGTGGAAATTAATATACTACGAAGCATGTCTTAACGAAAAAGACGCCAAACGCAGAGAAGGATATCTGAAAAAGACCCAAGGTCAGAGATTGCTAAAACGAAGGCTAAAAGAATATTTTTATCAAGATAAGAATCATAATAAAAACTAATTGGAAATTTCACTACGGGGTATGAAACTTTCCGATCTCCAAAAATATATTTTGCGGCAGGCTTGGCCAACCAAAGATAAAACAGTTTCCAAAAATGTTTTAGCTAAGTTTTACAGTAATCAAAAAGCGCCGCCGCCGGTTAAAGACATTATTAATGTCATCACTAAAAGCGTTGAACGGCTGATCAAAAAAGAGTTGGTTATTGGCTATGGCTGGCGGACGCCTCACAAGTGGTTTATCCGCCAGGTTCGTCTGACGCCTAAAGGCAAAAAAGTGGCTAAAAGCCTTTTTGGCATTCAGCAGAAGTTGCCGTTTAGCAGCAGAATTAAGAAGTGAGAAGTAAGAATTAAGGCCGCTCGATTCTTAATTCCTGATTCCTAATTCTTAATTCTAAAATCATGGCTATTCCAGCAAAAACTAGAAATTATTTGGATAAAAAATTGGCTCGTTATGAAGCCATTGCTCATAAAACGGTTTATACCGCTTATGATGCGGCCCAAACTTTACGCCGCGAGCTTAAAGAAATCGGCAAGAATTTGCTGGTCGCCGCTGACAAAGCTTACATCATTGCGGTGGTGCCGGCCCACATGCGGATTGATTTAAAAAAGTTGAAAAAAGCCATTGGGGCTAAAAATGTTTCTATTCCCAACGAGAAGATGATGATTAAAGTTTTTAAGGTTAAACCGGGGACGATGACCGCTTTTGGTGGACTGCACCAGGCCGAGGTTTGGGTGGACAAGAGTCTACTTAAAACCAAAGACATTATTCTTTCGGCCGGCAGTTTTACCGATTCGGTCCGGATGAAAGTCAAAGATTTTATTAAGCTGGAGCAGGCTAAGCTGGCCAGTTTTTCTCAGGGTGGGGGATACAAGCTGCAAAGGAAAACCAAAGCCAAAACTAAAAAGCCCAAAGCCAAAGTTGCTAAAAGACGATCAGTGGTTAAGAAGAAAACAAAAAAAAGAAAATAGTTTTTTACTGTCATTGCGAGCGAAGCCCCGCTTTACGGGGCGAAGCGAAACAATCTTTTTAGTGCTGAGGTGGATTTTAAATAGATAATAATAAATACTAAGGGGATTGCTTCGGTCGCTTTGCTCCCTCGCAATGACGGTTTATATACCATGTATCAAATAAAAGTCAAACAATTTGAAGGGCCGCTTGATTTGTTGCTCCAGCTGATTGAAAACAATAAACTGGAGATTACCGAAGTTTCTTTGGCGGAAGTAACTGAGCAATACATTAAAATTATTCACCAATCAGCCAAAGATCAGATTCAAACCAGCCAGCTGGCTGATTTTTTGGTTATCGCCGCTCGGCTGCTTTTAATCAAGTCTCGGGCGCTTTTGCCGTTTTTACAGTGGGAAGAGGAAGAAGAAGAGGAATTAACCACCCAGCTCAAAATTTACAAAGAATATCTGGTCGCGACCAAGGTAATCCAAAAAATCATTGCCAAAAAACAATTTTCTTTCTCCCGGGAAAAACTTTTAACCACTGAAGACCTGGGTTTTTGTCCGCCGCCCAAATTGGTGGCTAGTAAGCTAGCCATGGTTTTTGCCGAAATTATTTTTGGTCTTCAGCCTTTTTTGAATTTGCCGACCGAAGTTATTCGCCAGACGATTAACATCCAGGAAAAAATTCAGCAAATTAGAGAAAAAATTTACAGCCAGGCCACCGCTAGTTTTAGCGAAATTTTAAAAACCGCCAAAGACAAAACCGAAATTATCGTTAGCTTTTTGGCTCTGTTGGAACTAATGAAACAGCGGGTGATTGTCGTTAAGCAAACTAAAATTTTTGACGATATCACAATTGAGCGACTCTGATTTTTTATTCTTCGCATTCTTTTAACCATATGAAACGTTTATTACTAACCAAGGAAAACGTTTCCCAATACCTTAAGGATAAAGCGACTTTAGCCTTAGGTCTAAAAATTGAAAAAGTATTTTCGGTTAAAGAAATTACTGATTTTAGTAATGCCAATTATTTATTTAAAATTCAGGTTTTAACCGATCAAGGTAAAAAAAGTTTTGTTTTAAAACAGATCCGGCGTTATAATAAACGAGCTCTTCGACAAGGCAAAAAACTTTTTGTTAATCCAGCCAGGGTTTACGGTGAAGTCAAGATGCTGGCTTTACTTAAAGATATTTGGGGTCAGAAATTTGTTCCCCGGGTTATTTATTTTGACCGAATCAATGCGGCTTTTTTAATGATTGACGTCAGTAGTGACGGTCGTCTTTTAGTTGAGGAATTTAGGCAAAATAAAATTCATCCTGAGCTAGGCAAACTGTTGGGCCAGTTATTCGGTAAGTTACACGGTTATACCTTTAGCACGTCCCAGGAGTTTGCCGGTAATCTACCTTGGAAAAGACAGCTATTGCGTGTTTTGATTCACGACCATTGGAGTACTGGTTTGCGTAAGTTTTTTCCCAACCAACAAGTCAATCAATTTTTAAAGAAAGCCCAGGCGGCAAAATCCAGTGCAGTTTGGCTTGATCCGGTTTACGCCAATATTCTAGTAAAGAAAAATTCGGCAGTATTTTTTGATTTTGATCACGCCATAACCTACGATCCAGCTATTGACGGTGGAATTTTATTGGCTCACTGGGTTTGGGTGATGCTTGATGGTAGCAAAAAAATTAAAAACGAGGCAAAAATGTTTATTCGGGATTATATCAAGAATTATCGGCGCAGTTTTATTCATTATTCTCGGGCCAGCAAAACAGAATTGGCTAGTATTTTAAATCGCACAGTTAGTTGGTTAGCGTTTTATTTACTTTCGCGGACTGATGGTAAATCGGGTTCGTACTTTAAAGATTGGCCTCAGTGGGAAGAAAAAATTCGTCAAACCGGTGTTGATTTATTTTCCAGGGATTTTAATAATTCTCAGACTAGAGAGATTGCTTATTTAATACTTCATTGAAATTTTATGAACGCTAATTTGGCTAAAATATTGATCAGTAATTTAAACTGTTTTGTTGTTGGTCCAGTCAAATCATCCTCTGGTACAATTGTGCCATTTTATTTTGAATTTAGAAAATTATATTCTAATCCGAAGGCCCTGAAAGCTGTCGCTCAGCTAATGAGTCAGATTATTAAAAAAATGAAAGTTGACATTATTGCTGGGGCAGAAACCGCCGGTATCCCCCTGGCGACGGCTATATCTTTGGAGACAAAGATTCCTTTTGTCTATATCAAAAAGAAAAGAAAGGAATTTTTGACAAAAAAATACGTGGAGGGTGAGTTCAAAAAGAATGCCCTGGCAGTTTTAATCGACGATACTTTGCTTTATGGCCGGACTAAACAACATTTGATTAATAATGCTCGGCACGATGGTTTAATAGTCAATAATATTTTCGTGATTTATATTTCTGATTCCAAGAGTTACGCTAATTCAGAAGAGCGCTATTGGTTTAAGCAGAAAAAAATAAATATTAGGCATCTTCTGGCTCGTAAGGTATTAACCAAGTTTTTTGTCGATGAAAAGCTAATTCCGGCTAATACTGCTCAAGTGGACAAATATTATGCCGCTGATCCAGTAGGCTGGTCGCGTAATAGAAAGTATTGGCAAGAATTTTTGGTTTGGAAACAAGAGTGTAAAAAATTAGGGCTACTTTAGATGGTTTAATGGTTCATAAATCAACTTGTTGCTTCTCAAGACTTTTAATAATCAGAAAATCTGTTATAATTCAGTTGTATGTCTAGTCTAAAATCTAAAATCGAAAGCCTGCTTTTTATTTCTAACCAGCCTTTTTCCGTCAAAAAACTGATGAATTTGACTGGTGAAGAAAAAGAAAAAGTGAATAATGCCGTCTCTGAGCTGATTGCTGAATATAGCCAAGCTGATCGGGGAGTGGTGATTCAAAAAATTGACGACCAAATCCAGTTGGCGACGTCCGCTGAAAACGCCAAACTGGTTAAAGATTTCATCAAAGCCGAAACCACCGGTGAACTAACCCGGGCGGCGCTGGAGGCTTTAACCATTATCGCTTATCGCGGTCCGGTCAGCCGAGCCGACATTGAACAAATTCGGGGCGTGAACTGCGCCATTATTTTGCGCAATTTACTAATTCGCGGCCTGATTGCCAGCAGTCAAGACAAAAGAAAGATGCAGACCACTTATAATATCACCTTTGATTTCTTGCAGTTCCTCGGTCTCAAGGAGCAGTCTGAACTGCCTGATTACCAAAAATTAAACTCCAGCGAAAGTCTGGAGAAAATAATCAATCAGGCGAAGAGCTAATATGTTCAGTTTAATTACGGCTATTATTTTAGCCAGTTTGTTAGTTCCAGCTGGCTTTGATTTTTTAACCCAAAAAGAAGTTGACTCTTCTTACGCCCCACCTCAAGTTGAAGTGACCGGACCCCAGCGTCTGGTCAATAAAAGTTTGGGCATTAAAACTACTGCTCAGAGTATTTTAATAATCGATAAAGCTTCCGGTAAAATTTTGTATGACAAAAACAGTCAGGCGGTTTTGCCGATTGCCAGTATCACTAAGCTAATGGCGATGCTGGTTTTTTTGGAGCATAACCCCGGCTGGGAACAAACGGTCAGTCTGACTAAACAAGACATTAAAGCCGGCGGTTTCACTTATGTTTTTCCTGAAGAGCAGGCCACGGTCAAAGATTTATTTTATCTCGGGTTAGTCGCTTCAGCTAACGAAGCTATTGCCGCCTTGGTCCGTTCAACCAACTTAGATAATTTTACCGCTTTAATGAACCAGAAAGCATTTGCCCTGGGCATGACTAAGACTTATTTTGCCGATGAAACCGGTTTGGATTCAAACAATGTTTCAACGCCGGCGGATTTAGTCAAACTAGCCCAAGCGGCGTTTAGCCAACCTCAAATTGCCGAAGCGGTCAAAATGACTAACTATGAATTCAGCATCTTAAACAATCAGCGCCAGGTCAAAGCCGAGAATACCGACCGGCTTTTAACCAGTTTTCTGAACGCCGATAGTTACAAAATTATCGGCGCTAAGACCGGCTATCTGGACGAGGCCGGTTATTGCTTGTTGCTTGAGGTTAAGAAAGACGATGGTCAGTCGGTGATTTTAGTTTTGCTTGGTGCCAGTGATCAGGCGAGCCGATGGCAAGAGGCCAAAGGCTTGGTTGATTGGGTTTTTGCTAATTATCAATGGCCGCCTTTTTAGGCTAAATTATTGACTGTTTTTGCCCTTGCCTTGGTCGTGGTTTGATTGTATAATAAAATAGTTGTTTTTGTCTGATTTTAGCCTATTTCCGGCCTTAATTATCAACCCTTTGAAGGTTGAATTTAGTTTGGTTAATGAATATGAGCCAACAAAAATCACTGATTATCGCCAACTGGAAAATGAAGTTAGGTTTAAACCAAGCCTTGGATTTAGCCAAGTCTTTAAAGGCGGTTGAGGCCTTGGGCAAGGAAATAGTGATTTGCCCTTCTTTTGCCAGTTTATTCCCCGTTAGTCAGGTTCTGAAAAACACCGAGTTAAAATTGGGAGCCCAGGATATTTTTTGGGAAGCCAGCGGCGCTTATACCGGGGAAGTTTCTGCCTCTGAGCTGCGCGACGTTGGCTGTCAGTTTGTCATTATCGGTCACTCGGAGCGTCGAAAGTATTTAAGTGAAACTGATGAAATCGTTCATAAAAAAGTCAAAGCGGCTTTGGCGGCCGATTTGGTGCCGATAATTTGTGTCGGTGAAACTTTTGATCAGCGTCAGGCAGGCGCGGCTGATTATGTTTTAATTCAGCAAGTGACTAAGGCCTTAGAGGGGATTGACTTAAGACCGGATCAGCCGGTGGTTGTGGCTTACGAGCCGGTTTGGGTGATTGGTACTGGCCAGGCGATTGACCCGCCGCAGGCCGGTCACGTCCATCAAGTGATTCGTCAAACTTTGATTGATTTATTTCCCTTAGAGTTAGTCAAAAATAGTTTTAGAATTATTTACGGCGGCAGTGTTGACCGGAGTAACGTTTCTGACTTCACCAACTTAGAAAACACCAGCGGCGTTTTAGTCGGTAATGCCAGTCTAGAGGCCGCTGAATTCATCGATTTGATTAAAAATGCCTGAACTAAATTTTTATCCATTAATACCCTCCCGGATTAAGGAGGGCGTTACTTTTTAGTCAGTATGATTTATTACTTAATTCCCTTAGCCATAATTATCACCAGCTTATCGCTGCTGCTGTCTATGATTGCCAGAAAATTGCCGAAGTTAGCGACGATTAATGTTGACTCAATTATCACCGAAAAAAATTCAGTGGCAAAAAATCGAATCATCCTTCAGCGGCTGGTGCGAAAATCGGTCGCCGTCAGGTATGTTTTGGTAAAATTTTTCCGGCCGCTTGTTCAGCAAATTGTCCAGCTCGTCTCTGATTTTTATCAAAAGATTATTAACTTAGAGCAATTAAAAACTCAATCAACGACGCCGTTAAAAACTATTGAGATCAGGCGGGAAGCCAAAGATATTTTAGCGACGGCTCATCAGCTTTTGGACGAACAAAAAATTGACGAGGCGGAAACTGCTTATATTAAAGTCCTGGAATTAGAAAAAGACAACCACGACGCTTATTCCGGGCTGGTTGAAGTTTATTTGGCCAACCGTGACTATAAAAAAGCCAGGGAAACTTGCCGCTACAATCTTAAGTTGTTAACCAAGGTGGCCAAAGGAGACACTAACGGCCTTAAACACAAACTCGCTTCCTGCCACGCTGACCTGGGCTACATCTATCAGTTGGAGAATCGGCCGACTTATGCCCTAAAAAGTTTTGAAAAGGCCGTCAATATTGAGCCCAACAATCCCAGATTCCTTGACTTATTGTTGAAAATCAGTATAATGTTAAAACGTAAAGAGTTGGCCTGGCGCACCTTTAACGCTTTAAAAGAATCTGACCCGGAAAATCAGAAATTAGCCGAACTAAAGGAGGAAATTGACGCTTTACCGGCTTCGTCCCAGGCGGCCGCCACTTAAAAACATTAAGCCGTTGTAACTCAGTTGGCCCCGCCTCCTCTGCCCACCTAGCTCAGTTGGTAGAGCAACTCCATGGTAAGTCCCGAAAATTCCAAAATCTCTGATCTTGCTAATTTTCGAGGATCCTCGATATTTCTTTTTCAAAATTTTTCAAAATTTGCCCGGGTAGCTCAGTTGGTAGAGCAACTCCATGGTAAGGAGTAGGTCGGCGGTTCAAGTCCGCCCTCGGGCTCCAGAAAAATTTTGAAAGAATATCGGGAGAGTAGGTCGTCGGTTTCCCGCCAGAATAATCATTTTGTTTTAAGGCAGGCGGGATCCTCGATTTTTCATCCCGATATAATTGGGAGAAAAATCGGGACAAATCCGATCAACGGCTCCATTTTAAACAGTTCACCATTAACAATTCACGGCGTTAACGGTTAATTGTTAACTGTTATTTATCTGGGTGGATACTCAAGCGGTCAACGAGGGCTGACTGCCACCGCCGTTGGCCATCGCATTCTGCGGGGCAGGCGGGGTGCCGCCTTCCTTAAAATAATAATTTAGGTGGCGGCATAAATCAGTTATTATGTATTTTGTTTATATTTTGCAAAGCCTAAAAGATAAAAGTTATTACGTTGGGCACACTGAAAATTTAAAAGTTAGATTTAAACGCCACAATAGTAGCCAAGTACGTTCAACTAAAAGCCGGCTTCCTTGGCAAATAGTTTACCAGGAGCAATATCAAACTAAACAAGAAGCCTACAGACGTGAGTTGCAGATCAAAAGCTACAAAGGAGGAGAGGCTTTTAAAAAGTTATTAAACAAGAAAGACAAAAGATAACCTGGGTGGATACTCAAGCGGTCAACGAGGGCTGACTGTAAATCAGCTGGCTTATGCCTACGTAGGTTCGAATCCTGCTCCACCCACCATTGCAACATAGCGCAGAACAATTAATACAAATTATGTTCTACGTTTATGTGTTGAAAAGTCTACTTTACGGCAATCGATATGTCGGCAGTACCAACAATGTGCAAAAGCGTATTTTTGAGCATAATGCCGGTGAATGTCGATATACGAGTGGCTGCAGACCATGGAGACTTATTTATTTTGAGAGATGTTCAAATCGGGCAGAGGCAATGTCACGAGAGAAATTTTTAAAGTCGGGACATGGTAGAAGATTTCTTGACGATATGGGATTATGAGGTTCTGCGCCGGATGTCAGCCAGAGGTTGGCAGGCGCACTCGCCTCCGGCGAGGAATCCTGCTCCACCCAAAATGGTTAGAAATAGGGCTGACTGCCACCGCCGTTGGCCACCGCATTCTGCGGGGCAGGCGGGGTGCCGCCAGAGGCGGCATAAACTGTGCCGAGATAGCTCAACGGTAGAGCAGCTGTTTTGTCCCGACGCACCTATTATTTTAAAAAATAAGGAAGTCGAGGATCCTCGATTTCATCACATTTTGCCAGGGTAGCTCAGTGGTAGAGCAACACTTTTGTAAAGTGAAGGTCGTGGGTTCGAATCCCTCTCCTGGCTTGGCAAAATGTGATGAAATCGGGATAAACCGTCGGTCCTCGGTTCAAATCCGATTCTCGGCTCCACCGACGAATAATTTACTATTAACTAACAGCGATAATAAAACAGCCAACTTATGTCTCAAGATAACCTCATCAAATTGGAGTGCACGGAGTGTAAACAGATCAACTATTTTTCCACTAAGAACAAAAAGACTCTCAAGAACCGTTTGGAACTTAAAAAGTTCTGTCGGCATTGCCGCAAACACACTCCACATAAAGAAACAAAATAAATGTCTGCCATTGCGAGCCCCGATGAAATTGGGATTCTCGCGATGACAATGAGGGGGCGTCGTATAACGGTAGTACAGCGATCTATCCGCCTGCGCCGAGACCATGGGGGAATAGTACAACGGTAGTATTCTGGTCTCCAAAACCAGAGATGAGGGTTCAATTCCTTCTTCCCCTGTGGCTTCGGCGGACAGGCAAAACCGCTAGCGAGGGTTCTCCGCCACTCTAAATTTTGAAAAAAGCGGATCCGCCTCTGGCGGAAAATTCGGTTCGCATTTTTTCGTAAAGCCGCTGCCATAAGAAAATTTTATCGAGAGACCCTAGTGGCCTCTACAATCTAAGAATGATTAAAATTTTAGTTACTATTTCAGCTTTATTGGCGTTTCCTTTTTTTCCACTTTTTAATGGTTGCAGTTTTTACTCCAAGTTTATAGATAAATCTTGTATTGTTCGGGGGGGGGGACCTCAACTGGGAATTAGGGAAGTATTTTTTGATTATTTTGATGGTAATGGCAATAAGATTGACAATTTGAATAGATACTCAGAAGTTGATCTAAGCGAGGTAAAAAGTTTATTAATTTATTTTGAGCTGAAAAATGTGGGCGAGCCATCTATTGTTGTTAAGGTTAACAAAGTAACAGTTAAGAGTTCTTTAGGTGATACGTTGGAATCTTTTCCTCCAGATAATAATGAACCCCGAGAACTTATTAAGGATCAAGCGATTACTTTACGGCATACAGGCCTTATTAGCGCTCCATATATTCTAGACAATTTAAAGCAGCATAAAGATTTTAGAATTATCGTAGAACCTGAAATCTTATATTATATTAGAGGTAAGTCACAAAAAAATTTTGATAGATTAATCGAATGCAGTAATACATTAGCCGAAACAGAAGTTAAATTTAAACCGGCCTGTAGTGTTGTCTATAAAGATTAGAATACACCCTGACCCGAGTGCCTAAATCTGCTATTATATAAATACCTCAAAAGGCCTTGTAAAACCCCGAAGTTTTGGGTTCTAGACTTTACCGGCCTGCCAAAAAAGATTTATCATCACCGATAAATCTTTTTTATATGGCTAAATTGATTTTATAATTAGGCCTTCTTTTTTTTCCACTCCACGAGTTTGCCGGCCGCAATTTCTATCGGATCGGCCAATCTAAGTTCTTTAGCCATCCGTTGGCTGATAATTGGCAAATGTTGGATTTTATCCAGCGCTTGGTCTATTGGCCAGAGGTTTTTTTCGGTGGTCAGCCAGTCAGTGCCAAAACGCAGTAGACTGAATGGCCGGGAATAGCGGCGCAGAGTTTTTTTGCCGTTATCCAAAAAATATTCACTAAAATACGACAGGGCCAATTCCCGGATTGTTTTATAAATCGGATCGCGAAACCGCAAGACGGCGTGATTGGTTTTACTGACTGCACCCCAGTAGCCGTCGCGTTTAAACAAAGCGACGACATGACTTTGGTCAGCCTGGGTTGTTTCCAAGTCTAAAAGTAGGGGGGTTTGACCATGGAACCAAAAAATCGCCGCGGCGAGCATCGCGCCTTCCAAGCAATGAGCTTTCTGGCGGCGCAAAACCATGAGCGGCGAACGCAGAGTTTCGCCTGCGTACTCAAAATTAATTGGGGTTTGGTTCAAAAAATTTTGAACCTTTGCCGGCGAATTCAGTCTTTTAAATACGGCGAATTCTTTATTTTTCAGCTTAGGGAAGTGGCGCATAGATTCAGTATAGCATTTTTTTCACTGAATCAGACAGAGTGTTTTTTATTAAAGAATCCCCCTCTTAATTTAAGAGGGGTTAGGGGAGTTATCAAAGCTAGGTCAGGAGACAAACCAAGGATTCCTCCCCTTAGGTAAGGGGAGGTGAGGGTCGTAAAGCCCCCGTTGGGGGCCACGCCCCCTTTACGGGGAGGGGTTGGACTCCAAAGCAAAAAGGTCTGACGGTCTTTAGACCGTTATGCCGATCACTAAACCTAACACGCTAAAGCGTGTCAGACCGGACACGATTTTTTAACCCTCTCTATCTTCCCCTTGAGACAAGGGGGAGAAATAATCTGGGAATTATTAAAGCCAGGATAACCCCCTCCCTGCCGGTCGACCTGTCGACCAAAACGACCTGTCCGCCGAAGCTCATAGGGCGTAGGCGGAAAGTGACGGCGGAAGTCAGAAACGTTTCAGAATTCGGCGCCGGCAGGCGTCTCCCTCTTACACTAAGAGGGAGAGAATGCACAGAGGCGGCAAAAACTAGAATGTTTCATTAAGCGGTGGTTTTGGTTTTTCTAAAGGCCCGGACCCGGTCAATTTCTTTTAAGAGCTGTTTTCTCAGCCGGATACTTTTGGGCGTAATTTCCAGATATTCATCGTCGTGCATGATTTCCATGCCGCGTTCAATAGTTAATTCCAGCGGCGGGGTTAAGGCGATCGCTTCGTCAGTGCCGGATGAACGCATGTTAGTCAGCTGTTTGCCTTTGATTGGGTTAACAGTGAGTTCATCGCCTTTGGAAACATTACCGATGACCATGCCTTCATAAACTTCGGTAGTGGGTTTGATGTAAAGTTGGCCCCGGGTCTGCAAATTGTCCATGGAATAACCTGACGCCTTGCCGGTCGCCATGGAAATCATTGAGCCGACAGTTCTTTTTTCAATTTCGCCGGCATACGGCTTAAAGCCGATGACCCGGGCGGCGAGAATGCCTTCGCCTCGGGTGTCAATAATAAATTCTCCGCGGTAGCCGAGCAGGCCCCGGGTCGGAATTTCAAAAGTCAGCCGGACGTGGTTGCCGGTCTGGTGAAGATTTGTCATTTTACCGCCGCGTCTGGAAAGTTTTTCAATCACCGAACCGGAAGCTTTGGCCGGCACGTCAATAATTGCTTCTTCAAACGGTTCGCTGAGTTTGCCTTCAATTTCTTTGGTAATGACCTGGGGCTGGGAAATTTGGATTTCATAACCTTCCCGCCTCATGTTCTCCAATAAAATTGAGATGTGCATTTCACCGCGGCCGTAAACCCGGTAGCGGTCTTTGGCGGAAAAATCAATATTGAGACCGACGTTAACTTCCAATTCTTTCTCCAGTCTTTCTCTAAGCTGGTTATTAGTGACAAATTTGCCTTCGCGGCCGCCGAAAGGGGAGTTATTAACTAAAAAGTCCAGCGAGATCGTCGGTTCATCAATCGAAATCGCCGGCAGCGCCTGCTGATCTTCGTTTTCGCAGATGGTTTCGCCGATATCAATATCAGGGATGCCGGCGGCCATAATTAAGTCGCCGGCCTGAGCCGTCTGGACTTCTTCTTTGCTAAAGCCGGTGAAAGTGAAAAGTTTAGTGATCGCGCCGCTGCGTTTTTGGCCGGCGGCATTTTTAATAAAAATCTTTTGGCCTTTAGCGATTTTGCCTTCATAAATCCGGCCGATGGCCAAGCGGCCAAGATAATCGTCATAAGCGAGATTAAACGGCTGCATTCTCAGCGGCACGGTTGTGTCGTGCGGCGCCGGCGGCACTTTTTCTAAAATCGTGTCTAAAAGCGGGGTTAAATCTTTCGCTTCGTCATCAATGTGTTTTTTCGCCACGCCCTGGATGCCGATGGCGTAAACGGTCGTGAAATCAAGCTGGTCATCGTTAGCGCCCAGTTCAATAAAAAGTTCCAAGACCTGGTCGTGAGCCCGGTGCGGCTGGGCGTCGGGCTTGTCAATTTTATTCAAAATCACAATCGGCTTTAACCCCAGTTCCAAAGATTTTTTCAAAACAAACCGGGTTTGGGGCATTGGCCCTTCCTGGGCGTCAACCACCAATAAAACCGAATCAATTGACCGCAGCACCCGCTCGACTTCCGAGCCGAAATCGGCGTGGCCGGGCGTGTCGACGATATTAATTTTGGTGCCTTTATAAACCAAGGAGGCGTTTTTGGAGTAAATAGTAATACCGCGTTCTTTTTCCAAAGCGTTAGAGTCCATACTGACGCCTTCTTCAATCGTGCCGGTTTGACGCAGCATCGCGTCCACCAAGGTGGTTTTGCCGTGGTCAACGTGGGCGATAATAGCGATGTTTCTGATTTCTTTATATTCCATTGATTTAATGCCAGCTGTTCTGCCGCTGGCGGTTAAATTTTTTATGGTAAGGTTTGTTTGACCGGTGCGCTCCTTGACCTCGCGGTTGACCCGGCTGGAAGTAAGGCCGCCGCCGATTTTTTGAACGGCTTTGATTTGAATCGGCTTCCGGCTCGGCCAATTTGGTCATCGGGATACTTTGTTTAATCAGTCGTTCAATGTCTTTAACCTCTGCCATTTCATTAGGTGAGACAAAAGTAATAGCCAGTCCGGGTTTGCCGGCCCGGCCGGTCCGGCCGATGCGGTGGACGTAATCTTCTGAACTGCCGGGCAGGTCAAAATTTAAAACCAGTTCAATGCCTTTGACGTCAATGCCGCGGGCGGCGATGTCAGTGGCGACTAAAATTCTAAACTGGCCGGTTTTAAAACCTTTGAGGGCGGTGGTGCGCTGAGGCAGGCTCCGGCCGGAATGGATTTCCGCGGCTACCTGGCCCATTTGATTGATTTTTTTAGTCAGGTTTCTGACGCCGTGTTTGGTCCGGCCAAAAATTAAAATTGAACCGTGGTAATTGTTTAGAATTTTTCTCAGCTGATCAAAGCGGTCTTCCCGTTTAATCAGAATCATTTCGTGAATCACTTTTTCGGCCGGCGTGCCGGACGGGGCGACTTCAATTCGGACCGGCAGCTGCATGTAGCTGGTGACAATTTTCATAATCGCCGGCGGCATGGTGGCGGAAAAAAGCATGGTTTGGCGTTGCTTGGGCACGGATTTTAAAATTTCGGTGATCTGGGGAATAAAACCCATGTCAAACATCAGGTCGGCCTCGTCCAGGACCAGGATTTTTACTGTCTGCAAGTTGACCGCTTTAGTTTGGAGATAATCAATCAGCCGGCCGGGCGTGGCGATGATCACGTGGGGATTTCGACTTAGATCCCTGATTTGAGTGGATTTAGTCTGGCCGCCGATCAAAACCGCGGTTCGCAAGCCGATAGCTTTACCGATCAGCTGGAAACTCTCGTTAACCTGCATGGCCAGTTCGCGGGTCGGCAAAAGAATCAAGGCCCGGCCGCCCAGTTTAGCCAGCCGCTGAATAATCGGGATAGCAAAAGCCAGGGTCTTGCCGGTACCGGTTTGAGCGATACCAACCAAGTCCTTGCCTTCGATAGTAATGGGGATTGATTGGTGTTGGATTGGCGTTGGCATGGTGAACCGGAGTTGATAGATGATTTCCATCAGTTTTGGTTCAATGCCCAAGCCAGAAAAATCCAAAGATTTTGGGTTTTTGTCAGTCATATTTTTAGTGACTCGAGTCTAAATCAGTCACTAAATATGACAAAATAGGTTCGAGTTATTTTCAGCCATTAAGCTTCTTAAATCAAGCATGGCGTTAATGAAGATTAACTATAGCACAAAAGTATTTTTTTGGCAAGCTTGGTCGTAATTATGGCGATAAAAAACCTTAACTTTATCTGATTATCTTATACAAATCGCCAAGTTACGGGTTTTTTGTTAAGATTATATTATGACTTTATCCGTTGGCATTATCGCCGCTATCATTGCTTTGCTCGCCTGGGGCTTTGGTGATTTTTTTATTCAGCGAGCGATTCGGGCCATTGGTTCATATGGCGCGCTTTTTTTTATTGGCGCTTTTGGCGCGGTTTTCTTTTTGCCGTTTATTTGGTCAAAAGTGCCGACGCTTTTCTATCCGGAAAATTTACTAATTTTAACCATCACGCTAGCTATCACTTTTGTTGGCGCGGTTATTCTTTTTGGGGCATTGAAAGTCGGCAAGATCTCAGTGATTGAGCCGGTATTAAGTCTGGAAGTCTTAATCACTCTATTTATCAGTCTATTCTTTCTAAGAGAAGCAATTAGTTCGGCCCAGATTGGATTGATTGGTCTAGTCTTTATCGGTATTACCATGACGGTGATTCATCATGAGCAGAAGTTCTGGTGGCAGTGGTGGAAAAAAGAACGTTGGCTTGAACGCGGCGTGGTCTTGGCTCTAGTTGGCGCTTTGTTTTCGGCTTTAATGAATACCTTTACCGCTTTAGCCAGCCGCGGCACTTCGCCGCTGGAAACCATGTGGTTTGTCCATACCGGGCTAGCCATTATCAGCCTTGGTGTTTTGGGTTATCGCGGAGAAATTAAAACCACGATCAAAGCCGCTCAAAGGCATTGGCAAGATGTTTTCGCCCAGAGTGCTTTGGATAATGTGGCTTGGGTCGCTTTTGCCAAAGCGGCTTTGACTTTACCGGTTGGCATTACCATTGGTATTACCGAAAGCTACGTCGCCTTGGCCGCTTTTTTAGGCATTCAAGTGAGCAAAGAAAAGCTCAAACCCCGGCAGTTGTGGGGGATTGTTATTGCCTTAGCTGCGGCCATTACTCTGGCGGTTATTAGCAATTAAGCTAAATTAATAATTTCTACTCTTGACTTTTTTCGGTCCTTGTGATATAGTGTAACGATGTTGTGGCTGGAATTTCTGCCCACATCAACCCACCGACTTCACAGGCGGTGCGGTTATTTCACAATCACAAAGGAGGGTTGACACTATGTCAAACCCCAACCAAACACCTTGCCCGTTTTGCGGCAAGGTCCACCACGGATCGGACGAGCTCGCCCACATGCTGGAGGAGATGCCCTCGCCCTTGAGGGACCTGCTCGGCATGGGCGACGACGACGAAGACTCCATCTTCGACCCGTTCGGGATGGGCACCAGTTCGCTCCGCCGCAGCCTCGCGGGGCTGTCGGGCATGCGTGGGGTGATCGGTTCCCGGCCGACCGAGGTGCACGAAATGCACGTTCATCCGGAAACCGGCCAAGTCAAGGTTCGGCGCCGCGGTCGCAAGACCGTCGTCGTGCCGATTGGGATCATCCATCCCCATGTCATCGCTCGGCTTCAGGAGGCGTTCAGTCTCCAGAAGCAGCTCGCCGACAATCGGCACCATCTCGAGGAACTCGACGTCGTGATCCGGGATCTCAAGGGTCAGATCGCTTACGACGAGGTCAAGCTCGCCCATGCGATGCGCCGTCGCTGGCCCAATTACGCCAGCTTCGAGGCCGAAGTCGTGGACGAGGGGGGGCCATCTGTTGCTCAAATCCTCGTCCAGCAGGCAGCTCGAGATCCTCGACGAGTCCGCACGCGACCTCTTCAATCAAAACCAGGCCCTGGCGGCCAAGAAGAGCGATCTGGAGGCGAAGGAGATTGAACGCAATCGGATCGATCAGGAGATCGAGGATCAGCCCAATCTCTATCGGGCCGTAAGCGACGACGTCATGCGGCTGCTCCGCAAGCATCATCAGGACCTCGGTGAGAAGGCCGAGCAGGGTGATCTGCAAATCGGCGCCGACGACAACGGCTCCCCTCGCTTCGAGTTCCGGGAGGATTTCGACGAGGTGACCGACGAACTCGATCCGCTGGAGCGCCACATGCTGGCCCAGGCCCTGGAGGAAGGGAAGTTCCGGGCTCTGCCCGCGCCTGCCCTGGCGAACCTGCGGGCCCTGGTTTCGGCCGATGGCCAAGCCTCACTGCCCGCCCCTCCCCGTCAGCGCGAGTTATTCGACCCGGGGTTCTCCAATACCCAGGCCGACTCGCCTAAATCGGCGGCACCCGCCCCCACGTCCGTTCCCGCCGCCCAGGCGCCGCTGCCCGATCCGGACCCGGTCCTCAACGACGGTGTCGACGGCCACTCCGCCGCCGATCTGGACAACCTCTTCGGTCACTCCGAAGCCGATCCCGCCGAATCGCCGGAACCCGCAGCCGCTTCGGTCACGTCCGAGTCCGCTTCCGCGGACCCTCACGACGCCGAATAACCGGCACTACGCCAGAGGTTGGTGATAGAACCATCTGACTTCACAGGTCAATGGTCATGTTCTTCTGGGTCAGACTCCTTCACCGGTTTCTGACCCGATTTTTTTTGGCTTGCTTTATCAAAATATTCTGCTATAATATCAATATCCTTCGGGGTCGGGTGAAAGTCCCAATCGGTGGTAAAGCCCACGAGCCCATAGCCGGGCATGATCTGGTGTAATTCCAGAGCCGACCGTATGCCGATGTAAAATCGGCATCCTGATTCTATATCGGGAAAGTCGGGATGAAAGAAGGTAATTCTTGTTTTATTATTGAATAACCCCGAAGTCGGGGTTTTATGTTTACCGGAATTATCAGTCACCTGGGAACAGTCAAGGAAATTAAAGCTGACGGTTTAGCTATCTTGGCCCAACCTAATTTGGTTAAGCAACTCAAAACCGGTGCCAGTATTGCGGTTAACGGCGTTTGTTTAACCGTGACTAAAATTAAATTAGGCAAAATATTTTCTTTGGACATTATGTCGGAGACTTGGCAGAAGACCATGTTGGCTGATTTAGCCGTGGGTGACAAAGTCAATTTGGAATTGGCCATGGGTATAACTGACCGGTTTGACGGTCACGTGGTTCAGGGCCACGTTGACGGTGTGGCTAGAATAAAAAGCCTAAAAAAAATTGGCAACAGCCACGAATTCAATTTTAGCGCGCCAAAAAATATTACCGGTTATTTAGTCAGCAAAGGTTCCATTGCGATTAATGGTATTTCTTTGACCTTGGTCAAAGTCAGCCGAGCCGGTTTTAGCGTCAGCTTGATTCCCCATACTTTTAAAAATACCAACCTGGCTTCGGCTAAAGTCGGAGAGAGGGTTAATATCGAAATAGACATTTTGGCTAAGTATATTAAAACTTTTTTGAGGCATTAATTTTTTTTATTATAGTCACTTACCATCCTAACTTAAACCGTCCGTCATATGTCATTCCGGACTTGATCCGGAATCTGTCAGATCCTGAATTCACCGCCAAGGCGGGATCCTCGATCCACGACGTCAAGTCGGGATCGGGACAAGTTCAGGATGACAGTAGTGCTAAAGCGACAAGACTCGGGCTCAGTTGCTGCCCCAAACCCCATTCCATACCTAAATCCAGAAATATTTTTCCCGCTGGCTATTACTAAGCCGTAAAGATGGACATCTTAAGATTAAAAATTTACTTTATAATCAAAATAAATTCTAACGGGGTATGAAAAACGTCAAAGACATTAAAATCGGAATTGTCAGCAGCTCATTTAGGTTTGAGATTGCCAAAAATTTGGAAAAACATTGTTTGGCGACTTTAAAACAAAAAGGCGTTAAAGCGAATCAGGTAACCATCGTCCGGGTGCCGGGTTCCTGGGAAATTCCTTTGGCGGCAAAGAAACTGGCTGAAACAAAAGTTTATGACGCTATTATCACTTTTGGTGCGATTTTTAAAGGCAAGACTTATCACTTTGAGCAGATTGCTAACGAGTGCGCCCGCGGTTGTATGACAGTGGCTTTAGACTATGGCCTACCGGTTGTTTTTGAAGTCTTAGCGGTTTATGATCCCCATGACGCTATTGAGCGGGCGACTGGCAAAAAGGAAAATAAGGGGACGGAAGCGGCCTTAACCGCTTTAAAAATGGTTGATGTTTTATCAAAATTATGAAGCCTTTTGTTTCAATCAAAGAAGCAATCAAAGAAATCAAACTCGGTCGTCTTTTGATTGTGGTGGACAGTCCGAACCGGGAAAACGAAGGTGATTTTTTTATCCCCGGTCAAAAGGTCAGCGCCGATAAAACAAATTTTATGATTACTCAGGGCCGGGGACTGCTTTGCGTGGCGATTGATTTAGCCATTGCCGGCCGGCTGGATTTGCCTTTAATGGTGCCGGCTTACCAAAACCAGGAAAAAACCCAGGTCAATTTTACCGTCTCGGTTAACGCGGCTGAAGGCATTACTTCCGGCGTTTCCGCTTTTGATCGGACTAAGACTATTCAGGTTTTAGCTAATCCCAAGTCCCAGGCCAAAGATTTGGTCCGACCCGGCCATGTCTTGCCGCTTTTGGCGAGTCCGGGCGGTTTAGCGTCTCGGCAAGGCCACACCGAGGCGGCGATCGCTTTAAGCCGGTTGGCCGGCTATTCCAGTTGCGGTGTCTTGTGTGAAATTGTTAAGCCAGATGGCCGGATGGCGCGTTTGCCTGATTTAAAAAAACTGGCCGAAGAATTTGACCTTAAAATTGTGGCGATTTCCGATTTAAAAAAAATTATCAAGCCAGTTCTACGGCCAAATAAAAAATTGCCAACGGTAGTCAGGACCGCGGCGGCCACCATGCCCAACCAGTTTGGCCAGTTTAAAATCATGGTTTACAAATCTTTTTTTGATAACGCCGAGCACACGGTTCTACTTTACGGCCAAACCAAAAAGCGGATGCTGGTCCGGGTTCATTCTTCTTGCCTGACCGGAGACACTTTAGGCTCACGGCGCTGTGACTGCGGTCCGCAGCTCCAAGAAAGCCTGCGCTTAATTAAACAAGCAGGCAGCGGCCTGATTTTATATCTTGATCAGGAAGGCCGCGGCATAGGACTATCCAACAAGATTAAAGCCTATGCTTTGCAAGATAAAGGCTTGGATACTTTTGAGGCGAATGAAGCCCTGGGCTTTGGTGCTGACCTGCGCGGTTACAAAGTCGCCGCCCAGATTTTGCAAGACCTTGGTGTCAGTGAAGTCAATCTTTTGACTAACAACCCGGACAAGGTTAAGTCTTTAGAAAAGAATGGTATCAAGGTGGTTAAACGGTTGCCGCTGGAAATAAAGCCTGACGCCATTAATGCTAAATACTTGGCGACCAAAAAAAATAAGATGGGTCATCAGCTGACCTCGGTCTGATTTAAAAAATGTCTATTGAAGATTCCCCCTCTTAAGATAAGAGGGGTTAGGGGAGTTATGAAATCAGCTTAGATAACTCCCTCCATCTCCCTCTTATATTAAGAGGGAGAGAATGCGGAGATATTGTATAAATTATATTTTATGCCAGCAAAAAATTTAGACATTCATTTTTTGAAAATCGCTTTGGCCTTGGCAAAAAAAGGTTTGAATTGGACCTGGCCCAATCCGTTGGTCGGAGCCCTGATTGTTAAAAATGGCAAGGTCATCGGTCAAGGTTATCACCATAAATTTGGCGGCCTGCATGCTGAAGTCAACGCTTTGCGGTCAGCCAAGTCTTCAGTCAAAGGCGCTACTCTTTATGTTACGCTAGAGCCTTGTAGTCACTGGGGCAAAACTCCGCCTTGTGTTGAAGCGATAATTAACGCTGGCATTAGCCGTGTTGTTTGTTGCACCAAAGATTCTAATCCTCAAGTCAGCGGTCACGGTCTTCAGTTGCTCAAAAAGGCGGGTATTGCCGTCATGGTCGGCTTGTTAGAGTCAGAAGCCCGACTACTTAATGAAGCCTTTTTTACTTTTCATGAAAGAAAACGACCTTTTGTCGCTTTGAAGTTTGCCGCCAGCTTAGACGGCAAAATCGCTACCACTACTGGGGATAGTCAATGGATTACCAATGCCGCCGCTAGGGGATACGCCAGAAGTTTGCGCGCTAATTATCAGGCGATTTTAGTCGGGGCGAATACGGTTTTAGCCGACAACCCGCATTTAGGCCTGAGGCAAAAAAAGTTTTCTGATCCATTGCGAGTGATTTTAGACGGTCAATTAAAAACTTCACCTCAGGCTAAAGTCTACCGGGACAGTAACGTGATCGTGGCGACAACCGCTTCTAATCCTAAAAAAATCGTAAAGTTTAAGCAGCCGGGGATTGAAACCCTGGTTTTCCCCGGTCAGCAAGTGCCACTGAAGCGGCTGCTGGTGGTCTTAGCCAAGCGGGGAGTGATCAGTATTTTGGTGGAAGGCGGTTCGCAGACTCTGGGCGCTTTTTTAGATGAGAGATTGGTGGATAAAGTTTACGCCTTCCAAGCACCAATTTTAATTGGCGGTAAGGATTCACTTAGTGCTTTTGGTGGTCGGGGAGTCAAAGCTATAAAGCAGGCTTTAAAACTTGAGCGAGTGAACTTCAAAAAGTTTGGTGATAATACTCTGACGGTTGGCTATGTTAAGCCGTAAGGCTAATTTCACATTTTATTTTTTAGTGGTATAAAAAAAAGCGTCCATCAGGGACGCGGTCGGAATCAGTGATTGGTTTATTTCCTCTCCTATTGTTTTGCTTCCTATTTTTTGGCCGGTTCGGCCTTAATGATGAACAGCGGCATGATTCGCTCATTGTCGGACTTTTTGCCGACTTCGATTTCGGCGCCGTATTCGCCGACGTGGCCATATTCCAGGGATTTGTCGCCGCCGGCCGGGTGGTCACAGCGGAACGACCAGATGCCCATGGGCGACTCGCCGTCGGTGATCAGCCTGGCGGACAGATCCAGGAACATCAGTTCGGCCAAGCTGGCCGCGCGGACGGTGATGCCGTCTTTGAGCCAGCGTTGCAGGCGCTGCATTTCGGCCTGTTGTTCGGCCCAGTTGAGGTCTTGCATCAGCAGGGATTCTTCTTCGTCGCCAGCCTGCCAACTGGGCAGCGGGCAAAGGGCGTAGATGTCTTGGAACGGCGATTTTTTGCAGGCGGCCCGCAGCAGGGCTTTGATGCCTTCTGAAGCATAAGCCCGAAGGCCGGAGGTTGAACCGAAGAACTGCTGGTGCAGATAGGCTTTGGCCAGTTGAACCTCGCTGTTGAAAGCAACCAGGGTCAGATCGGGGTGTTTTTCCTGCAAGTCCCTGACGGCCTGGTTCATGATCGGCCGTCCCAGCCTTTTCGCCCAGTCCATGGCGCTGAACGGCAGGTCGTATTCAAAGCGACCGCCTTGTCTGGCCCGGCCGGCCAGAGCCAAAGCGCCACTGACTAGCCAGGATTTGTCGAACGGTTCGGGTATATTACCCCTCACCGCTTGTCTTAAAAGCGAGTGCCGCTGCTCCAGGCTGTACATTGCCCGAATCGGCATCTCATCTGAACCGAGCATCCCAATGATGCTGGCGATCTGGTCAATTTCCCAGCCTGGCGTTTCGGAGTCGCCACCGCCGGCCATCTGTTTGGCCCGAAGCAGCTTGGGCAGGCTTTCCAAAATCGGACCCAACAGACGCAGTTGCTCGTCGGGCAATTGCATCAGGTTCACCAGCATCTGGGTCAGCTTGGCTTAGCTGTTCGCTTCGGCCAATGTCTGCCTCAACACTTGTCGTAGGTCGTTTATGGGGTTACCTCCCCTCGGTTTTGACGTGCAGTTAACTTGGGTTAACTGGGGGTTAATTTACTATATTGTCAGGAAAAAATCAATACCGTGTACTTGACGGGTACATGGGTAACACTTTGTAATATTTGTAAGTGAAGTTAATGGGTGACATATAATCCAGGGTTTGGTGTGGTCTTTCA
>Ga0155034_103_pt2 | contig 51999 bp, 57 predicted proteins | sample RifCSPhighO2_01_FD_106002 | JGI IMG/M metagenome (GOLD analysis project Ga0155034, IMG submission 106002) | Candidatus Buchananbacteria bacterium RIFCSPHIGHO2_01_FULL_44_11 | reverse complement strand
GCCGTTGGAAATCAGACCTTCGGCCTGAAGCCGTTGGTACAATTTCCAGCACTCCTTCTGCCAGCGCAGCTCAGCCCACTCCTTGTCGTGTCTGGTATTCATTTCGACCAGCCACGAGTTGTGCCGATCGTTGAGCCGGCACAGCAGGTTGACGAGCAGGCCGATGGCCACCAGTCCGATCAGCAGGTAGAACAGCATGTTACGTCTCCTTTCAAGGCTTAAAGTAATGTTGGGTTGGTTTTTGAGAGTAACAAATGATTATATCATTTTTTAAAATTTATGTCAATAATTTGTCGATGAATTTAGCTAAATTAAGCAAAATTTTATGAAAAATATTTATATTACCAAGGCAGCGGGGGAACGGGAACTTTTTTCTTTGGATAAATTAAGGCATTCTTTGAAAAAATCCGGGGCCAAGGCTCAAGCGATTGAAGGAATTCTAAACCAAATCAAAAAAGAGGTCCGGCCGGGTATGAGTACATCTACTATTTATCGGCTGGCTTTTAGTTTGCTGAAAGCCAGCGGCGCTCATTATGCCGCTCGGTATAATTTGAAGCGGGCGATTATGGCTTTGGGGCCAAGCGGCTTTCCGTTTGAGAAATATTTTGCCGCTTTATTGGAAAAACAAGGTTACCAGGTTCAGATTAATCAGATTTTCCAGGGCCGCTGTTTAAGCCATGAAATTGACGTCGTCGCGGAAATTCCGGCAGAAAACATCCACGCCATCGTTGAATGTAAATTCCATGTCAGACCGGGTGCTAAAACCGGCAGTAAAGACATTTTATACACCCATGCTCGGTTCATGGATATTAATAACGCATGGGTCGCAAAACGTAAAATCGGGGCTAAGCCCCAAAGCGGGGAATTGCAAAGCTGGCTTGTCACTAACACCAAAGTCACCAGTGAAGTCAGAAAATACGGTCTTTGCGCCGGGGTTAAAGTTACCAGCTGGGATTATCCGGCCGGCTCAAGTTTGCAGAATTTTGTCGAAGCTGAAGGTTTATACCCGTTGACTAGTCTAGTGACCTTAAATAACGATCAGAAACGCTATTTTTTAAGCCAAGGTGTGGTTTTATGCAAAGACCTGCTTAATTATCAGAATCAATTCAAGCGCTTGGGTCTAGAGGGCAATAAATTAATTCGTCTGGAATCAGAAATTCAGGCTTTATGTGGATAAGTCCAGTTGACTGATTTTGGGCTGTTTTATAAAATAATAGTAATGTCGCATAATATAGGTTAATAGACGTATATGAATAAATCTGCTACTCCTCTAGTAAAGCATATTACGGACTTTTTGGATTATAGTGATGTTGTTAAAGGGTTGTCTTCGAACAGCGTTGAGAATTATGGGCGATTTTTAAAACGTTTTACCGATTGGCTAATTAAAGAAGGCTTGGATAACCTTAAACCTCACGAGTTAACTAGTGAGCACATTTATCGCTATCGCCTCTTTCTATCCCGTAGCAAAAGCCCTAAGGACGGACGATATTTAAAAAAAACGACTCAAAATTATTATTTAATTGCTTTGCGAGCACTTTTAACATACTTTGCCGCAAAGGACATCGTCGCTTTGCCGGCAGATAAAATAATTTTGGTTCGTGAAAAAAGTGTCAAAAAAGTCTCTTTTTTAAGTATTGATCAGGTCGAGCGCCTACTCCTATCCCCTGCCGGAAAAACAATTATTGATCTACGTGACGGAGCAATTTTGGAAGTATTATTTAGTACCGGAATGCGTGTTGGTGAATTGGTGGCTTTAAATCGAGACCAAATTAATATTGAATATATCAAAAAAAGAGGTGTCACTGATTTAGAATTACCCATTACCGGTAAAGGAGGCTACACCCGGACCGTTTACTTCTCCCCACGGGCACTTGAGGCGCTTGACCGCTATTTGAGTCTTAGAAAAGACTTTGATCCAGCATTGTTTGTAAATTTTCGCAAAGATAAAAAGGCCGAGACGAAACGGTTGACAACACGCTCGGTGGAGCGTTTAATCAAAGACTACGTTAAAATTGCTGGTTTACCTATCAGTACAACGCCGCACACGCTGCGACATTCTTATGCCACCGATCTGCTTGAGCAGGGTGTTGATTTGCGCACCATTCAGGAATTTTTGGGTCATCGCAATATTGTGACAACACAGATTTATACGCATGTCACCAGCCAGCATTTGCGGGATGTCCATCGGGCTTTTCACAGTGGCAGGAAATTAAAAAAATAATTTTTTGTAATTGGTTGAAAGAAGTACTAAACTATATGAACAATAAATTATATACTTTTAATCATGAGAATCTTGAAAAAAATATTGCTGATATTGCCGACATAGGTTTGAAATCTCTCAATATGCGGCGTAAGTTTCTAATTTCAGTTTATACAACTAGCACAGTTCAGGCGGTGGGCATCATAACTTTAGTTGTTCAAAAATTTATAACCACTGTCTCAAATTTCGCTTTGGTTGGACTTGCAATGATTTCAATTAATTTTGTTGCGATACCATTATATTTTTGGTATATTTCATCTCTTGAATTGTCTCAATTAAAACGAAAATATTATTTTTTTTATAAAGTTCAGCAAGGGGAACAATTGGATGGAACAGAGGCAAATGACTACAAAAAGATTACCAAAAAAGAACCCAAAGCTAGTGATCCAATTTTTCATCTCATTAACTTTTTGTATGTTTCTGGCTCTATCCTAGTTTTATTTTTTTTATTTAGATTAATTTAATTAGCTATTGAAATGAATCAAGTTAGACGAACAGATTTACCTTGGCATATTGTCGAAAAAAAGATTTCGGATGAAATTAGCTGGTTAAAAAAACTTATTGCTTCGTGGGGTAGTCGTGATAGTTGTCAGCATTGTGATGAATTTGCTTATCGACAGATTGCTTTAATGATTGTTAGTGGAAAAATTAAAGCACGTAAATTGGATAATTACAAAGCTAATTTCTGGGGAGAATCTTCGAAATTGGGTGATACCAAGCATAAGCATGGTAAAGAATGGCATCAGGGTATGATGAATATGATTGATACATATTTTACGACACAGGGTTTTGATGTAACAACTGAACCAATTTTAAATAACGGTCGTGCCGACTTGGGGGTATTTTATGACGGTAAAAAAGACTTGTATGTCGAAGTTGGGACGGTATCAATCTATAAGATGTGGATTAATCTTTCGACAATGAAGAACTGTATTTTTCTATGCATTCCGGCTGAGCGCACTTTACTTGAATTTGAAACATTTTGAGTATGAATTTACCTTACCTTGCCAGTTTTCATCAGCATCTTTTGGATAAACATTATTCCGATGAAACTGTTTATAATTATGAACGGGATTTGAAAGTTTTTGAAAATTTCCTTACAGAGACGGCTATCCCCTTTTCTAAGGTTGATAAGCAGGCGATTAACCGCTACAAAGCTTATTTAAATTCCATTGACCGGAAAACCGCCGAAGATCAAGTGACTCATAAAAAACTGCAAAGCTATTCCTTAAACCGTTTTTTATCCAGTTTACGTTCGTATTTAAAGTATTTGATTGAAATGGATATTAAAACACCAATTCCGCCCGAAGCAGTTAAATTGGTCAAAACCGAACGCAAGCACGCTCACGTCGCTGAAATGGATGAACTGGTGAAACTGATCGAATCACCCAGCGTTCTGGAAAATAATAAAGCGGTGGCCGATCGAAACCGAGCGATGCTGGAAATGCTTTTCTCAACTGGCATGCGTATTTCCGAGTTGCTAAGTCTGAATCGGGCCCACATTGATCATACCGGTCGGATTTTTATCCAAGGTAAAGGCAAAAAGCAGCGTTTTGTCTATATGACACCCCGGGCGTTCAATCATCTCAATAGTTACCTGAAACACCGGACTGATAATTTGCAGGCGCTGTTTATTCCCTATCGCGGTAGTAACGCTAATGATAAAGCCGCATATAAACGACGGATTTCGACTAATTATTTGCAAGAACGAATTAAGTTTTACCGGGAGAAACTAAAAATCAACATTCCGATTTCGGCTCACGGCCTGCGCCACGGTTTTGCGACTTATTTAGCCGAAAACGGCGCCAATCCGGCGGCGATCCAAATTTTATTGGGCCACGAGTCACTGGACACCACCACCCGTTATGTCCACGCTTCGGACAGATACGCCGAAGAAACCCATGGTAAATTTCATCCCTTAAAAAAAGACTGAAATTTAACTGTTATCAATTAGCCGTTTTTGGGGCTGTAACTTTTCCAGCGATTCTTCGTCTTCATCGGTAGGCAGGTTAGATAAGCTAAATTTAAAAATATTCGCTAAAACAAAACAATATAAACACAAACTGGCACGTCTATGCTGTTTGACAACAGGCAGAAGATGTAACCGGGGTTGTGTTATACTAAAACCAGACAATTCAATTGAGCCATCAACCGCGGTTACGACCGCGGTCGTTTTGTGGCTAGAAAGAAAAATGGTCACCGTTCGTCTAACTGGCCAGCCACGGTCAATTGAGCTCTCTTCTGCCGTTGCACTTAGGGGAAGCGTATCTGCGCTTTCCCCAGCCTTTCTAAAAATTGTAATATCCTGACCGGCCGGCCGTCTTCTTTAGGCCGAGACAAAGATTACCGCTTGGTCATTGAAAACTAAAATGTTGCCCTTCTCTAGCTGCCGATTCCAGTCGGTAGTTAAAGGAGGACAACAGGCGAGTTAACTCGCTACCCCCAGGCTAGTCCCCTGGCGGTCTTACCCTCCGCTATTATTAAGTCAAAACCATATGGACTTTATCAGCAAACCGCGGAGCTTAAGACATCATAAGGAATTGGTAGCGAACTTGCTCACCTTGGAGATTGCCGCCGCCGTCATCCGGCTGACTTCCGAATTACTTAATTTCCTGCTCTAAAGCAGAAATTAAGTCATCGGCGGCCATCTTCTTCGCACCTTGCAAAAGACTCGAATCCCGAGTCTTTTCTTTTTTGGTGTTAAAATATTAAGTTAAAATTCCTCCCCTTTTCAAGGGGAGGTTAGGAGGGGTTAATAAACCACCCTTGCCTGCGCCGAACTCACTAAAATCGTTGGCTTCGGCAAGCAGGCCTAGCCCCTCCTTAAAAAGGAGGGGAAAAATAATAAAAAGAAAGAGACGGGCCTTTGGGGGTAAGGTCCGTCTCGGATTAAGGTCAGGTTAACGCTTTGGCGTTAACTAATGGCGTGAGCGGGGACGGAGAGGATAATGCTTCATTCAGTCAGCATCGGAGCGGGAGTCGCGTCGGGGTGGCGACGCAGGTGCCGGTGGACACGGCGTATTGGCTCGTGGCCAAGGCGGAAAAATGCTCCTGTTGAGCGATCAATTCGGTCATGCGGGCCGTTGCGATCACCCAGGCGCGGTCACCGCCGGTCCATTGGTAGAGGTTCTGGTTGTCGGTAACGACGGCCAGCGCGGTTGGTGTCATAATGGCGCCGGTCATCTGGTAGGTTCGCCCGGAGTCGGGCGCGGTCGAGAACATGAAGTAATCGTCGATCTTGGTCTGGCCGGCCGTGGCATAATTGTTGACGTGGGTATACGTCTTCTCGGCATCGGTGCCGAACGCCAGGGTCAGGCCGTCGTAGGCGGTCATGTGAGTCGAAGCGGTGCCGGGCCGGGCGGAGTCGGTGGACCCGATGATCAAATGTTGGGTCGTCATGCCGACGTCGGTCGTCGCGCCGCGCGCCGTGGTCGTTGCGGAATTCGTCGTGAATGCAATAAGGGCCATAATGGCCAAGGTACACAGTCGGGTTCGATGCATGATGACTCTCCTCTTGGCTCAAAGGATTACTGCCTTTGTTTAGAAGTTAAATTAACTCCTAAAAAAGTATTCCCCTTGCTACTTCGCAGTAGCGTCTTGTGAAAAGAGCTGGCTTTCCTCCTTTCTATCCAGCTCGGTAATTTTTGTATTCTAGCGTATTTTAGCTGAATATTATGGTAGTATATACCAAAATCTTCATTTTGTCAATAGTCCTATGGCTGGTCGTTTTTTGGCTGATTTGAGGTATTTTTTTCAATTTTTCGATATAAAATATAGGAATAAACAATGGGAATAATGGCGACAACGGCGATGCTGACGATAAAAATCCACCAGAAAATCTCGCTATTCATTTGGAGCAGCGGGGCAAAAACCATGATTAAACCCATGACAATAAACATTTTGCCGCCCAGCCGGTTGGTTTTATTCCAGACTTCGTCATTAGATAAAGTCCAGGGCGTGCGAATACCCATAAACCAGTTGGTTTTTATTTTGCCCAGGTAATTGCCGATGATGATACATAAAATGCCGACGGCTGACGGGATAACCGTGGCGATCGGAATGTCGTAACCCAAACCGGCTAAGCCGGTGTAGCCATAAATTAAAACCATGAAAATAATAATCGCCGCTTTGAAAACATGGTAAGCCTTGCGAAAATCCTGATAGCGCTCTTTTTTGGGGTCAAGAAACGGAATGAATAAAAACATCAGGTAAATGCCTAAAATTAAAGCGGGAAAAAAGAAAGCGCCGAATTCTTTGCTGGCATAGTCGTCAATTTCTCCCTGGTAATTCCAGTGAATCGGCACCTGGTCGGGAAAATTGGCATAAAAATAAAAACTGGCAACCACTGACAAGGCAATCAGGCTGAGCGGTAAAACCTCGGTTTTAAAAGTTGGTTTGACTGGGCTGGTCATATTTTTATCTTTTTTTAGCTTTGTTAAAAAAGTCGTATAAATCCTTGGCCACTTCTTCAAAGACACTGAGATTAAGCGAATAAATGATTTGCTGTCCCCGCCTGAGACTGGTGACTAGATTGGCATTTTTTAAAACGGACAAATGATGAGACAGTGACGGCAAGGTCATTTCAAAATTTAAGGCGATTTCTTGGACTGACAAATCCTTTTTTTTGAGCAGCTCCAGGATTTTTCGCCGGGTCGGGTCGGCTAAGGCGTCCCATGTTTTATTGAGTAGCATATCCCCTCTTTTTAGTGATTAACGGTAGAATATTTAGATATTTAGACAACTATCTAAATATTAAAATAAAAAAATAAACCGGTCAAGACCAGTTATCCACCGCTACTGATAAATATTTTTTAAGTAGTTTAAAGCTAAATAAGCGATAGCGGCCTGGCCAACATCAATCAGATTGGGCTTCTGGGCCAGAATAAAAGGCATAAATAGAATCAGGGCCGGCCCCAGATACATGATCAAGGTATGCTTTAGAGATTTACGCCAATGCAAGTCCGTCGCCGAGGCGGAAAGTTGCCCAGTCTGATACTGGATAATTCTGATTTTATTTTTCAGCCAGACCGCGGTACCGGCAACCATCAAAACCAGAATAGTCAGAAAGGTTATTTTGATCGGACCCATAGGAATTAAAAAATTCTTTGCCAATAAAGCATTTTTAAGTAAACCAAAGATAAAAATACGGTTAAAGCCTGGAAAAAGTCAATAAAATCAGGCACCTGGCCGGCTAAAATCGGCAGGCTCAAAATTAAGACGGGAATAAAATAAGTCAACAAATCGTGTTTTAAGGCCTGACCCCATTCCAGGTCAACAAATTGGGTCTCGGCTTTAGTTTTTTCTTCGCCGCGGTATCTTAAGTTTTTGTCTGATCTAAGAAACAGTAAGGCGACAACCACTAGGCTGATGATAATCAGAATAATAAAAGAGGCCGAAACAATAGAGCCGATAATTTCCGCCGGGTTTTTGTCTTTGTCGTAAGCGAGTAAAGCGATCAGGGCAAAAAAAGAAACGGCCAATAGATCGTTTAAATCGTTGTTACTTTTTCTTTTTTTAATCACCATAGTAACTTAACTAAAATGCCGGCAGGTATTCCAGCGGATTAACCGGAATGCCGTTGAGCCGGACTTCAAAGTGAAGATGAGGGCCGGTGGACAAATTACCTGAGCCGATGCTGCCGGGCAGTCCCCCACTTTTACCGATCGTCTGACCTTTGCTGACGTATTCGTCGGTTTTAACGCTGACGCCGGAAACGTGGCCGTAAACTGTGGAGAGACCATCATTATGAATTAACATAATGTAAGCGTAACTTTTGTCGCCGCGGAACTGAACCTTAGCGACGTAGCCGCCTTCGGCCGCTTTAATCGTCGTGCCCTGACCGGCCCGGATGTCAATGGCCGGATGTTCAAAAATGTAGCGGAAAGGATAATCCGGATCGTGGAAAAGCGCGCTTATGCCACGAGCGGGACTGACCGGCCAGCTCAGCCGAGCCGGGCCGAAATCTTGGAAGCGTTCGGCTTTCTCTCGCTGTTCTAGTTCTTCCCGAACGGTTTTTTCCAGGGTGGCGATTTCGGAATTGATCTGTTGTTGTTCCAGTTGAAGCTGATAGAGATTGCCTTGGTATTGTCTTTCCGTCAGGCGGTTTTGGACCAGCAGCAATCCTTGGGCGGAAGTTTTTTCCGATAAATCTGCTTTTTGTTTCAGTAAATCGTCTTTTAAAGTTTCCTCTTGTTTTTTCTTGTCCTCCAGGTTTGATTTTTGAATTTCCAGTTCTTGCCGGGCAGTTTTCAATTCGCTGAGGTTTTTGTTCAGATCTCCGTGAATATCTTCAATGTACTTGATGTAATCAAAAAATTCAGAAAAAGAATCGTTATTAAGCATTACCTCTAAGTAGCTGACCTGGTCGTTTTGGGCAATCAGCCGGATATACTCTGACAGTTTAGTTTTTTGGTTTTTGATTTCCGCTTCTTTGTCCTGGATTTGCAGGTTTAGATTTTGAATTTCTAAATTGGCTTGTTCAATTTTTTTACCGGTGGCTTCAATATCCAGTTCAATTTTAGCAATTTGGTTTTCTAAAATTGCCAGCTGGTTTTTTAAGCTTTTAGATTCTTTTTGTTTGATTTGGATCTGCTCTTGGTAAGCATCGATTTCTTTTTGCAAGGTGTCAATCTCTTGTTGCTTATCCTGGATTTCAGAATTAAGCTCCTGGACTTGGTCTTCGGCCGAAACCGGGTTTAATTCTAGAATAAAAAAACTAGCCAAAATCAGGCCAGCAATGGTTAAAACCGGCAGAATAATTTTTTTTGTTTTTTGTTTTTGGTTTATTCTTGACATTACTCTCAGTATATCACTTTTTTTACTTTTTTTCAAGGAGAGCAATGGCTTTTTTTATTCTTAGATTTGATTCGGCCTTGCCTAAAGCGCTGGCGATTTCAAACGGCCCGGGCGAATTTTTTTGACCCGACAATGCTACCCGCATCGGCCAAAGCATTTCCCCAGTCCCTTTCCCGGTTTCTTTCAGGAAAGCCATAATTTTATCCTCAAGAATTTTTTGCTCAAAATCTTTGGCCGGCAGTTCGTTTAATTTTTTCCCCAGCAGTTTTAAATTTTCACCCGCTTGCTGGCTGGTTAGGTCTTTCCAGAGTAAAAGCGCGGGTTCGTATTCGGGCTGGATAAAGAAGAATTTGGTCGCTTCTACGATATCTTCAAGCTTTTTAATGCGGTTTTTCTCGGTGGCGACTATTGGCTCCAATTCTTCCACAGACTTTTCCACACCCGCTTGTTGAAAAAACCCTTGACAGAGTTTGGTCAACTCCCCTAACGGTTTTTGACGGATATAGTGGCCGTTGAGCCAGTCCAATTTTTGGGTGTCAAACACCGCACCGGATTTATTAACTTTAGTCAGGTCAAAGACTTTAACCATCTCTTCAAAGCTGAAAATTTCCTGGTCGGTTTTTGGATTCCAGCCCAGGAATAAAATAAAATTGAGCAACGCTTCTTTGAGGTAACCTTTTTTCAGGTAATCTTCAACCGCGACATCACCCTGTCTCTTCGACAGTTTTGATTTGTCTGGGTTCAGCAAAAGCGGTAGATGGGCAAATTCCGGAGGCGTCCAGCCCAGGGCCTGATAAAGCAAAATGTGTTTGGGTGTTGACGGTAGCCATTCTTCGCCTCTGATGACGTGGCTGATCGCCATGGCGTTGTCGTCAACCACTGACGCCAGGTGATAAGTCGGAAAGCCGTCTGACTTTAAAATCACTTGGTCGTCAATTAATTGGTTGTCAAAAATAACTTTGCCCCTAATTAAATCGGTGAATTTAGTCTGGCCGGTTTTGGGCACGGCCAAGCGGATGACGTAAGGTTCTTTTTCGGCCAGCTGATTTTTTATTTCATCCGGGTTCAAGTGTCGGCAGTGACCGTCATACATTGGCGGTACGCCTCTAGTCTGCTGAATTTGGCGGACTTGGTCCAGTCTTTCTTTAGAGCAAAAACAGTAATAGGCTTGGCCGGCACTAATCAGCTGCTGCGCCGCCTTTTGATAGTGTTCCAGCCTTTCGGACTGAATGACCAGGGTTTTATTGTCCCATTTCAGGTCAAACAAAAGCAGGACCTTTTGCAGATTTTCTACGGCGCCGGTCACTTGCCTTTCTTGGTCAGTGTCTTCAATCCGCAGTAAAAATTCGCCTTTATTTTTTTTGGCGAATAAATAGGCATATAAAGCGGTGCGTAGTCCGCCGACGTGCAAAAAGCCGGTCGGACTGGGGGCAAAGCGGGTTTTAACCTTCTGCGGCATTGGTTTTTTTTATTTTATTAATTACTTTATTTTTTAAGACGCTGAAAGAAAAAATAACTGTGGCGTTAAAAATTCTTTTGGCCCGGCCGGGTTCTTGAATCAGCCGATAAAGCCATTCCAGGCCTAAGTTTCTCATCAGTTCCGGCGCTCGGGCAACCGTGCCGGCGACAAAATCAAAGGTGCCGCCCACGCCGACCGCGACTTTAACCGAACTGAGTTGGTCCAGATGTTTAAAAATCCATTTTTCTTGTTTGACCTGGCCCAAGGCGACAAAAAGGATTTTAGGTTTGGCTAAATTGATCCGGTTGATAATCTCGGCGTTGCCATTGGCGGTTTGTGTCTCGCCGTTACTTAAAATCAGCCCGCCACTTTCCGCTCCGACAATTTTCAAATTAGGAAAATTTTGTTTTAACACTTCGGCGGTTTGTTGAGCCACTCCCTCCCCCGCTCCCAAAAGGTAAACTGGCGTGTCAGTTTTTTCGGCCAGCTCGCACAGGTAACCGAACAAATCAACGCCGGTGATTCTTTGGAGCTTATGACCTAAAAATTTAGCGGCGTAAACCAGACCCACGCCGTCAGCCACGGCGATGTCGGCGTAGTTTAAAATGTCTTTAAAGTTTTTGTCTTTTTTAGCGGCGACTAAAAATTCCGGATTGGCGGTGACAATAAAGTATTTGTTTTTTGATTCTAAAAAATTGCCGACTTTTTCCAAAACTTCCTGCAAAGACAAGTTGTCAATTTTAACGCCTAGAATTTCAACCTTATCCATAGTTAAAAATTAAATTAGTTTTTTGGGCCGGGGCAGAGGCTGGCTATATTTCAGCCGCTGCACCCGCTGCGGGTTATCCGCTTTAAAACTGCTTTTGGTCCGAAAGCGGGTGACCTTACTTTTATTATAGCGACGGGAAGAATGTTCGCGCATATCTTAGTAAATTCTAAATCCGAATATCTAAATCCGAAACAATATCTAAATTATAATTTCCAAAACTTGGAATGTTTTTTATTATTTAGATTTTGGTTATTTGAATTTATTTAGGATTTCGAATTTAGTGCTTCGAGTTTATTTCAAATGGTAGCTGGCTAGAACGCTATATTTGACACTGGTTGGTTTGAGCTCGCTTGACATCAGTTCTACGCTTTTGGTGATAAAGGTTTCCGATGGTATTTCTATGCCTTCGGCGTTTAAATTAACCGGCCCTTTAACCCGCGCCAGGGTCAAATGCGGCTGCCAAGGCCGCTCGTCGGTGACAATACCGATCGCTTTCAGCTTTTGGCCGAGTCTCTTTTGAAGTGTCATTAGTTCAGTCAGTTGATCGGTCTTTAAAGATAAAAAGATGACTCGCGGCCGTCTCAAGTCGGGAAAAGCCGAGATCGTGACCGGCGTGAAGGTAAAACCAGAAAAATTTTTTACCATCTCAGCTAGGCTAATTTTGATCGCCTTAGTCGTTTCCGGTCCGATTTCGCCCAAAAAATGCAAGGTCAGGTGAACGCCTTCCGGCCTAACAAAGCTTAAAAAAGGACTGGAATTTCTGGCTTTAAGTTGACTGATAAGCTCTTCGAACTTAGCTTTTATTTCCAGCGGCAGATTAATGGCGATAAAAGCTCGATTTTTCATACGGTCTGATTGAATTATACCAATTAAAAATGTTATAATCAACTAAAGCTAATATGAAAAAAATAGTCGTTTTATTAATTATTTTCAGCTTTTTACTGACGCCTTTATCGGTTAAGGCAGAGTATTATTTTAATCCCCATTTTATCATTACCGACGAAGAGATGACTGACTATGATTCCTTGTCTTTAGTCGGGATTCAGCGGTTTTTGACAGAACAAAATAGCGGCCTAGCTCCCCTGTATTTGGAAGACTACCAGGGTAAAGTGGTTAAGGCCTCGCAGATTATCTGGCAGGCGGCCCAGGAAAGTAAAATTAATCCCAAAGTGATTTTAGCCACTCTGCAAAAAGAGCAGAGCTTGGTTGGCAATATTTTTCCCAGCCAAAAACAGCTTGACCGGGCCATGGGTTACCGCTGTCCGGATGACGGTTCTTGCAACGTTTCCACTTTGCATTTTGGCAAACAAGTTGACGGCGCGGCCTGGCAATTCCGGCAGTACCTGGATAACCCTCATGACTGGACTTACCAAGCTGGACAGCAATATGAAATTGACGGCTTTATCATCGCGCCGGTCAATCAAGCCACGGCGTCTTTATATAATTACACGCCGCACTATTCGGGCAACAGCCGCTTTTCCAAAATTTGGCTGGATTATTGGGCCAAAGATTATCCGGACGGTTCACTGCTTAAAGCGCCGGGTAGTCCGGGCGTTTGGCTGGTTCAATACGGCGGCCGGCGACTGATTACCTCCTGGGGCGTTTTACTTTCCCGGTTTGATCCCAGAAAAATTTTAACCGTCTCCCAAACCGATTTAGAAAAATACGAAGTCGGTCCGTCAATCAAATTTCACAACTATTCGCTTTTAGCCACCCCGAACGGCAAAATTTATTTGTTAGTTAATGATGAATTGCGCCACATCACCACCCCGGAAGTTTTCCGTCAAATCGGTTTTAATTATGAAGAAGTTGAGCCGGTAGTAGAAGCTGACTTAGCCGGTTATATTATGGGTCAAGAAATCACTTTAGAAAGCACTTATCCGACCGGTGCTTTGCTCCAGGATAACCAAAGCGGCGGGGTTTATTTTGTGGAAAACGGCATCAAGTACCCGATCTATTCTAGAGAAATCATGAAAGCTAATTTCAGCGGTAAAGTTTTAACTGCGGTCAGCCCGGAAATCCTTGATGCTTATCTGGGCGGTTTGCCGGTCAAATTCAAAGACGGTGAGTTGATTCGGGCCAATGACGATGCCAAAGTTTACGTTATTTCTAACGGCGAGAGGCGCTGGCTAAAAACCGAAGCCGCTTTTGACAGGTTCAGCTACAAATGGGATAATATAATTACTACTACGCCTCAAGCCGTGGCGATTCATCCGCTGGGCGCTGATATAGAGTAAGAGTAATAAATCCTAAACCCTAATATCGAAATCCTAAACAAATTATAATGTTTAAATTATCCAAACCCCAAACCGTTTAAGACATTGGGATTTAGAATTTGGAATTTATTTAGAAATTAGGACTTATCACCGCCTCCGGCGGGATCCCGCTTTCTTTATCACATTAAAGATTTAAGTAGCGGGAGAAATTAGAAATTAAACTATATGCCTTTAGTATTTGCCGGCATCAGTCCCCATCCGCCGGTTTTAATTCCAGAAATTGGCAAAGAAAATTTAACCAAACTGGCTGAAACTAAGCCGGCGCTGGAGACTTTGGAAAAAGAACTTTACGCGGCTAAGCCCGATAGTTTGTTGGTGATTTCGCCCCACGGTAAAATTTTAGAAGATTCTTTCAGCATTAATTTGAGTGCCGACTACAACGCTAGCTTTAAAGAGTTTGGCGATTTTTCTTTATCGTTAAAATTCAAAAGTGACTATCTGTCAATTCAAGAAATCCGGGCTGGCGACGAAACTAACAAGGTGGTGCCGATTGTTTTAACTAGTGAACCGGAAATTGACCACGGTTCGGCCGTGCCGCTTTATTATTTACTCCAGCATCTCAAGGATTTGCCGATTATTCCCATTACGCCTTGCGCTCTAAGTTATAGCGAGCATTTTAAATTCGGTCAATTTTTATATCAGCAGCTCTCGCGGCTGGATAAGCGCTATGGCGTGATCGCCTCCGGTGACTTGTCGCACAAATTGACTAAAGACACACCGGCCGGCTATTCAGCCAAAGGGGCGGAGTTTGATAAAAAGTTGGTTGATTTGATTGCTAAAAAAGACATTCAGGGCATTTTAAACCTTGATCCCAAGTTGATCGGTGAAGCGTCGGAATGCGGCTTACGTTCCATTATTGTTTTACTGGGCATAATTGATACTATCAACGTCGTGCCGGAGGTCTTATCTTACGAAGGTCCGTTCGGTGTCGGTTATGCGGTGGTTAACTTTAAGTTTCAATAAATAATATGACTGACCAAGATTTATCCCCTGAGAAGAAAAAATGGTGTTGCCACGGCAAGTCCGACGGGACTGCGAGCGCGGTTTATGGCTTGGGGCTAATTGGCGCCGCGGTTTATTATCTTGGCCAGGCTGACACGTTTGGGCTCGGAGCACTGGGCATTCTGAAAGCTATAGTCTGGCCGGCTATTCTAGTTTATGAGTTGCTAAAGTTTTTCCAACTTTAGTTTTTTTCAGATTACTGCCGTTTTCTCAAAATCGCCTCAGGGGCGGTTTTTTAATCGTTTTACATTGACACTAAAAAGAGCTTGTGATAGTATTACGTTGCTACCTTAAGAAGGTAGAGCAACCTTTTCTTCTTAAAGGTTCCGGAGCTTACTGAAATATTATTTCTGTAAGGCTACGGAATATAGTTAATTTGGAAATTTAGTCGAATTTCTAATTGCTATTGCAAGTTAATTTATTTTATTCATAAATCAATTATGCAAGGAATCATAAAAAAAATCGTGGCTGAAAGAAAATTTGGTTTTATCGGCCAAGAAGGCGTTGAAAAAGATGTATTCTTCAGTAGCGCCAAACTCGACGGGGTCAATTTTGAGGATCTTAAAGAAGGCGATACGGTTACTTTTGAAGTTGAACAAGGCGATCGGGGCCCAGCCGCTATCAACCTTAAGAAAGTCTAAGATGTTCTATTAAGAGTTTTTCAAAAAATCGCCCTCGGGGCGATTTTTTGTTTGCTAAAAAAAGAGACCACATGGTCTCAGAGCAGATTAATGTTTGGTAAAGAACGAAGCCTGATTGATTACAGTGCTTCCACGGTCACGCCGGCTGACGCTTGGCAGGCATACAGATTAGGCTCGAGCCTAGTGACCTGGTAGTATTTGTTTGAAACGGTCTGCATAAAATCACGCAGTCCGTCATTAGCTACCAACGCCACGGCGCAGCCGCCGAAACCCGCGCCGGTCATCCGCGCGCCTAAGCAGGCCGCATGGCTTTGGGCCGCTTGGACCATCGCATCCAACTCCGGACACGAAACTTCAAAGTCGTCACGCAGGCTGGTGTGGCTTTGGCTCATCAGGTGGCCGCATATGACCGTGTCGCCGGCGGTTAAAGCTTGGGCCGCTTTGAGGGTACGGTCGTTTTCGCCGATGACGTGAAGTGCCCGTTTGAAAACCATGCCGGACTTGATGCTGCCTCTCTGAGCCATGAAATCAGTCAGGTTAAGGTCGCAGAGCAATTTGACGCCGAGTTGCTTGGCAGCCAGCTCGCAGCTTTCCCGGCGTTCGTTGTAGTTTGAACCTTTTAGCTCGCGGCGTTTTGTCGTGTCCATGATGACAACGGTGATTCCTTGCGGCAGCGGCACCAACCTAGTTTCAAGCGTTGGGTGGCAATCGATCAGCAGGGCATGTCCCGGCTGGCCAAGAGCAGAAATCATCTGGTCCATAACACCGCACTTGACGCCCACCCATTGGTTTTCGGCTTGCTGGGCGTAAACCGCCAAAAGCTTTGGATCGAGGTTATCGGTTTGCTTGGCCGCGGCCAGAAATGCTCACATCGTGGCGATCTCCAGTGCGGCTGAAGAGCTGAGTCCGGCGCCAATCGGCACGTTACCGGCGATAGTCCCCTCCCAGCCGCACAACCGCCGGCCGCTAGCTTGCAATGCCCAGGCCACTCCTTTGAGGTACTCAATCCAGCCGGGTTCGCCTTTTTCCAGGTCGCTCAGGATAAAGACGTCGCTGTCTTCAAAATCCAGCGACATAACATGAACTTGGTCGTCGGGTCGCGGCCGCAAGGCGATCCAGATGCCAAAGTCAATCGCCATGGGCAAAACGTGGCCGCCGTTGTAATCGATGTGTTCGCCGATCAAATTGACCCGGCCCGGCGCCCGAACGAGAAATTCTGGTTTCGCGCCGTAGGTCCGCCGGAAAGCTTCAATAACGCGGGCTCGGGGATGAAGCGTTCTCATTTTGCCCTCCTTGAGAAATGAGATGAATACATTTTTCGCTATAGGCAAAAAGGCAGTTGAGCCTGTTTGTCAGCGGTTGCACCTTAGCTAATTTTAGAGAAATTGTCAATGTTTTAGCCAAAATAAAGATCGCCTCACGAGGGATTTTATGCTATAATGCAAATATATGGCTATTAGAAAGATTTTAACCGTATTTTTTTTAACTCTGCTGTGTCTGCCGCTGCCCCTCAGCGCCGCGGAAACAATTATCCGCGACATTGAGTTTCCCGTGGCCGGAGAAAATAATTATTCCACCAGTTTCGGTGATCCGCGCTCCGGCGGCCGGATTCATGAAGGCGTGGATATTTTTGCCGCCAAAATGACGCCCTTAGTTTCCGCCGTGGACGGCACGGTTCAGTTGATAACTTTTGAAGAGCGCGATTGGGGCTTTGGCGTTTTTATTCGGGATGCGGACGGCTACAGTTACCGCTATTTGCATATTAATAACGACACGCCCGGCACTGATGACGGCCTGGGTGGCAGCCTCTACGCTTTCCCTGGAACAATTAAGCGCGGCACTCCGGTGATTCGGGGGCAACTGGTCGGCTGGGTTGGTGACAGCGGCAATGCTGAAGGCACAACTTCGCATCTGCATTTTGAAATTCGGACGCCATCTGGCGTCGCGATTGACCCTTACCCATCTTTGAAGCAGTCCACTATAAGCGGCACCTTTGATCCGGCAGCGGCGAAATTGCGCGCGCCGACAATTAATCACGACAAGGGCCTGACGGTTGATCCAAGCAGAAAAGCTTTATGCGCCGCTGGTTCTTTAATCAAACTGCCTGACTCCAAGTCAGTTTATTTTTGCGGGGCGGATTCCAGGCGTTATGTTTTCCCGACCAGCCAAGTTTACGCTTCTTGGTACCCGGATTTTTCTAACGTCACGGTTTTAGGTGAAGCAATCATGAGCCAAATTCCTTTGGGCGGCAATGTCACTTACCGGCCGGGCAGCCGGATGGTTAAAATTGAAACTGATCCGAAAACTTACGTCGTTGACCAGGGCGGGGTCTTACGCTGGGTGACCAGTCCGGAAATCGCGGTCAGTATGTACGGCGCTAACTGGAGTAAATATATTGATGACATTCCACCGACATTTTTTATCAATTATGTCATTGGCGATCCGGTCAGCGCGCCCTTGGATAATTAAAAAATCCGGCCGAAAGGCCAGCTCGGTTTTTGCGAGTCTTATTTAGCGGCGTCACTTTTTGCCGCCAGCTTGAAAAAGTATTTCCACTTCTCGTCTGTTTGGCAAAGCTCTTTAGTATCATTAAGGCATTTTTCCACAAACGCCCGGGGGTGCTGTTTACAGACCAAAAATACGCTGTTGCGTTTGTAGCCGGGCACCGCCAATTCGTCAATAATCGCCAAAGCCAAATCCTGCCAGGGGTAGGCTGGCGCTTTTTTAGTCACTTTGTTTTCCAGAATGTCTTTGAACGATTCAAAACCTTTGTCTATAGGCATAGTTTTTTGGTCAATACTTTTCTGTATTATAGATTATAGCAATTTAGACCAAGAAAAAAAAGACGGGAAATTCCCGTCTTAAGCAGATTGGTTTGACGTTTTGGAATTTTTATCCCCTTGGTGGCGTTGTTTTTCTACTCTTCCTTTTCTTTACTCATAAAAAGTAAGAGAAACAGTATTGGCACTATCCAGAGGACAAAGTAGAAATCGAAACTCTGCCAGTTAAATACATTCCAGCCAGTGTCTCGGCCGATACAGACAAAGCCGGTAACCAGCCAGATAACGGGTAGCGCCAGCAGGATCCTGCCAATCAGTAGGTAATGATACGGCAGTTCGGCTGAGCAAAGTGTCAAACCGATAGTGAACAATGAAACCAAGGCCAGTACCAGCAGAACTGTCCAGATTTGGACATTGTCGGCTTTCTGGTGATTTGCCATGGTTGCCTCCTTTCATGGCACACCTCCCAATAGTGATAGCTTATTTTTATCACCTCAGCATTTTAAAGTCAAATTTTTTTGGGTTGACAATAGCTCAATTTACATCTATAATTGTTAATTCCTGTTTTAATCGTCGAGCAAAGTCAGAAACCGGAAATTGTGATATAATATTGGTGTAATTTTATGGCTAAAGTTTTACCGCTGACAATTCTGCCCAGTCCTTTACTGCATCAAAAATCTCAGCCGATTGCCGTGGCCAAAATAACTCAACCTGAAATTCAGCAATTGATTAGTGATATGGAGCAAACCATGAAGGCGAATAATGGTGTGGGTTTGGCGGCCGTCCAGGTCGGTAAATTATTGCAGCTGGCTTTGATTGAAACTCAGGACGGCATTTTAGTTTTAATCAACCCTCAGATTACAAGCAAATCTTGGCTGAAAAATGAAGGCGAAGAAGGTTGCTTAAGCGTTCCCGACAAATTTGGCTTGGTAAAAAGGTTAACTAAAATTAAAGTTTCCGCTTACAATCAGCAAGGCAAAAAAATATCTTTTACCGCTAAGGGCTTTTTTGCCCGGGTCATTCAGCACGAAGTTGACCACATCAACGGTATTCTGTTTATCGATCGGACAAAAAAGATTTACGGCGGCCCGCCACGTGATCGGCAGAGGGATTAGAATTAGGAATTATGAATCAAGAATTAGGGAATATTAGCTTTGATTCTTAATTCATAATTCAATATTCATAATTCAAATTATGCTTGAGATTCAGCCAAAAATAATCTTTCTTGGCACGCCGGAATTTGCCCGGCCATTTTTGCAGGCTTTAGTTGACAGCGACTACAAGCCTGTTTTAGTCATTACCCAGCCGGATGAGCCGGCCGGCCGAAAACAGCAGTTGCAGCCGCCGCCGGTTAAACTACTGGCGCTGGAACATGGCTTAGCCGTGGCTCAGCCAAAGATCCAAGACGAGCTTTACGAAATTTTAACTCAATCTCAGCCGGACATTTGCCTTTTGGTTGCTTACGGCAAAATGATCAGCCCTAAAGTCTTAAGCATTCCCAAGTTCGGCTTTATTAATGTCCACCCTTCCCTGCTCCCAATGTATCGCGGACCTTCTCCAGTCCAGACTGCAATTTTAAACGGAGAAACTGAAACTGGCGTTAGTGTCATGCAACTGGATAGAAAAATGGACCACGGTCCGGTTTTTATTCAAAAAAAAATAGTGATTTTACCAATAGACACCAATCAGACTTTGCATCAGCGTTTGGCAGTGGTGGGTGCTGACTTACTGCTTTCAACTTTACCCCAAATTATTAATCAAAGCTTAAAGCCCCAGGCTCAAATTGAATCTCAAGCGACTTTGACTAAAATCATTAAACGCGACGATGGCCTAGTTAATTGGCAAAAAACCGCCTTGGAAATATCTCGGCAATTCCGGGCCTTTTGTCCCTGGCCCGGGGTTTATACCCAGTGGCAAGGTAAAAGGCTTAAAATCGCAAATTTGAGCGTTTTAGAGGCTGATTTTAAGGCCAACTTAGCCTCAGGTACGGTATTTATCGATGCAGGCGGGCAGTTAGCCGTTGCCTGCCAAACCGGGGCAATTAAGCTTGAGCGGCTCCAGCTGGAAGGTAAAAATGAAGTTTCCGCTTCCGACTTTTTGCGGGGGTATAGCAATATAGTGAACCAGGTTTTAGGTTAAGCGTTATCAAGGCTGGCCAAGCTGGCCAGTAAGAGCAGATAGCCTATTCCCAGCGGATGATTCAAATAAGGCGAAAAAATATTAACCACCAATAAGCCGGCTAAGCCGGCCAGTAAACCCACGTAATAATTTCGAAATTCAAAATTAGAAATTCGAAATTTTTTTAATATTTGATAAGCGACGACGCCGATTAAATAAAGATAGGCCGCTAAACCTAAGATGCCAATTTTTAAAATAATATCCAGGTAGCCCCATTCAAAGGCGTAAGTGGTGTATTGTCCGCCCGGATGACTTTGGAGGATCCGCGGGTCATTACTTTGGTAAGTCAGCTCTTTACCAAAACCGTAACCGAAGAAAGGACTTTGGCCGATGTTAGAAATCAAAGGTTCAAGCTGGTTGAGCCGGCTGCTGGCAGCCGCCTGGCTTTCCAAGTCTTTAAATCGATCACTGATTAGGTTGCCGGAAAAGTTACCGGTGATTAATTGAATGGTGAATAAATGGGAAGCGACAATAATTACCACTAAAGCGCCTATGGCCGCTATTTTTTTGAATCTAACCTCTAGCTTGGTTTTGACCAAATAAGCTAAAATTACCAAACCGGCTAGTCCGCCCAGCCAGAAACTACGGGATTGACTAATGATTAAGGTTAGGCTGGTTAGGTAAAGATAAAGCCAGAACCATTTTTTTTGGGTTTTAGCGATTTGATTACTGGCTAGAATTAAACCCAAGGCTAAAATAAAACCAATCAGGATGTAAATCTGGGACTGGGAAAAAATTCTAAACAAGCTGCCTTGGATATAGGTGATTTCGCCAAACCCGCTATCCCGCAACCAGTGGTAAAATTTATCCCCAACCTGAACCCAAGTCTGGGAGAACAAAAACAGCAGGCAAATGGTTTTGAGGCTTAGCCAGCTGGTTACCGCCAGAAGAATTTGGCCGATGATTTTTAAACTTTCTTTTTTAATGGCGATTAAAAATACCGGCAGGAGCAGAAAATAAAACCAATTGTTAACGTCAAAAAAGACGTTACTAAAATCGTTACGGCTTATCCCCCGACCTAAGCCAAGGCTAAACACCAGAGCCAAAAATAAAAAGGCATAGCTGAGCTGATTTTTAGGCCAGGGCCATTTTTTTTCTTTTAAAATTTTAAGAAGTCCGGCACCAAAAATTACTAAAAATATTCCCAGCCGGATTGAAATTTTGGTGCCGTTAATTTCCCAAAAAAACAAATAGCCAAGCGAACCGAGAAATAACTCGGTTAAGGCAGCGTAAAGGCCGTATTCAATTTTAATTAAGCTCAGAACGGCGGTTGCGGCCAAAATCACTAAAAAAACCGCTTGATTAAATGGTGGTATCAGAAAGCCTAACCAGGAGGCTAGCTCAATCAGGAGTAGGCCAAAAAAAGTCAGCCAAAAAGTTTTAGTGAAAAAATCCATGTTTTTGAAAATAATGGATGGCGCTTTTGCAAAACATTGATTGTTTTTTCCAAGACATTACCTGAGCGAAGCTTTGACCGCCGTAATGAATAATTTCGGCATCGCGGTTGTACCAAATTTGCCAGCTCGCTTCCAAGGCCCGTTGGCAAAAATCAACTTCCTCAAACCAGATAAAAAAGTTTTCGTCTAAAATGCCGATTTCTTCGATTGTTTGGCGCCGAATCATAAAAAAGGAACCGGCGACCTGCTCGGCTGGCTGGTTAACTTTATAGTCAAAATCTTTGGCTAAGTAGTAATTCAGACTTTTTAAATTTGGGATGATTTTGGCTAGCTTAGTCAGAATCAGGATAATCGGCCAAAGTTTCGGCAGCCGCCTAACTGAAGGTTGGAGCGTCCAGTCGGGGTTTAAGTGTCGGCAACCCAAAACGCCGGCTCGGGGATTTTGGTCCAAAAAGTCCACGGCTTTTTTTAGGGCATTGTTCAAAATCTCGGTGTCTGGGTTTAAAAGTAAAACATAGCGGCCGGCACTGCGTAAAATGCCCTGGTTACTAGCCACGGCAAAGCCGACGTTAGTTTTATTGGCGACAAATTCAATCAGCGTTTTTTTAGTTGAAACAAAATCTTCTTTAGCCATTTCCACCGTCCCATCGGTGGAGGCGTTATCGATAACAAAAACTTCCAATTTTAAATTGTCCTGGTTTCTTTTGATTGATTCAAGACATTTTTTAAGTAGACTTTTGACGTTCCAAGAAACAATAACAATTGATAGATCAATCATACTTCAGATTAATATTAATCAGAAATCAGATGACGTTTTCGGGTTTGATGTGGCGCCACTGGCCTGGCTCCAAATCCGCCAATTCCAGCTTGCCGATTTTGATTCTTTTTAATTTTATCACCGTATAGCCGAGTTTGCCCAGCATCCGGCGGATTTGCCGGTTTAAGCCTTCACTCAAAACCATCCTGGCCGATTTATTCTGAGCGGCTGTCACTCTGACCGGCTGGAGTTTGCGGCCGGCTAAAATCATCCCCTTTTCTAAAATTTTAATATGCTCGGACCGCAAATCTTGATCTAAAGTCACAAAGTATTCTTTTTGGCAGCCGTAGCGGGCGTGGGTAATCAGGTTAGCGAATTCTCCGTCGTTAGTTAAAATAATTAAACCGCTGGAATCTTTGTCCAGCCGGCCGACCGGGTAAACCCGGTTTTTGACTTTGATTATGTCTAGAATTGTTTTGCCCTGCTGGCTATCGGTGCTGCTGATGTAGCCGGTTGGTTTGTTTAGGGCGATATAAATTTTGTCACTTTCTAGCTTGACGATTCTATTGGCGAATTTGACCGTATCACTGTTCTCATCAATTTTTGTGCCCAGGTCCCTAACAATTGAGCCGTTAACTTCAATTTTGCCTGATTGAATCAATGTTTCAGCTTTGCGGCGCGAGGTAATGCCGGCGTTGGCTAAAAATTTTTGTAAGCGCATCATAAACGGTTAATTCCAATTTAAGTAGTTAGTTAAGAGTTTTTGTAAAACGGTCGAGAAGTTATCTTGGAGGCTGAATCGGGTAATTTTAAACCATTTATAACCTGAATGTTCTGGGGAAATCTTGATTTCGCCGCCCAGATACTTAGCTTCAAACAGGATAAAAAGTTTACTGGGTTCTTTTGGATAGCGGCATTTAGACAGCGCGACTGGATCGTGCCGGAGTTTGTATCTAACTTTTGTCCCCAGCTCTTCTCGGACTTCCCGGTTAATTAGTTGGCTAAAATCCAGGCCGATTTCTTTTTTATTGATCCGGCCGCCGGGTAAATCGTATTTTTCTTTCCAGTACCGGCTTTTTGAGACGTCTTTGAGAATCAAACATTTATTTTTAGCCGTCAACAGCACTTTCAGCGACACTTGAAAATAATCCGGGTTTTGAACGCTCATAAATCATGTTTTTGCTTAATGATTTTTTCGGCCTGGCGGTAACTTTCTACGGCCGAAATTTTTTTAGACCAAGGCAGCTGGTAAAAAAATTTCGGCAGCCACTTTGACATCCCACCGCCCGGCCTGACGCTGAATAAAATCTCAGGAATAAAACAGCCGATGCGTTCTTTTTCTAGCATTGTCAGCCACAAATCCCAGTCCTGAAATTTTTTTAGGCTTTCGTCAAAGCCGGGAAAATCCCGGCGGCGGATTAAAGACGTGGTGTGAATGTAAGGCATTTTTTTTAGCCGGGCTGGATCGAAAGGCCAAAGCCGGAAAGTTTTTAAGCCGAATTTAAAAGCCGAATAAGCATAAGAAATCTGCGGGTTATTTAAAAGTGTTTGGTGCATTTTTTGCAGCAGAGTCGGCTGAGCTATAATATCGGCGTCAAAGAAAATAATGTAAGACGAGCTGGCCGCCGCCGCGCCCTGATTTCTGGCCGCCGCCGCGCCCCGGTTTTTTTGATTGATAATTTTTAGTTTATCCCGGTAGGTTTGGAGAATATGTTCTGTGTGATCGGTTGAACCGTCGTTGACAACGATAATTTCAAAATCTTTAAAAGTTTGGTCAAAAATACTATCCAGGCAAATCGCGATTGTTTTTTGGGCGTTATAAGCGGGAACGACAATGCTAATTTCGGACATATACATTAGTTTTAACCCAATATATTTTTAATTTTTTCTATCTGGTTTTGCCAATCAAAGTTTTGGATTACCCGGTCCATGCCCTGCAGACCCAGTTTTTCGTTGAGTTCCGGTTTGGTCAATAGATTAATCACGGCTTCGGCAATGGCTTCTACGTCTTTTGGGTCAACCAATAAGCCAGTTTGTCGGTCAATAACCGCTTCTGGAATACCGCCGCTGCGGCCGGCAATGACTGGTTTGCCGAATAAGTTCGCCTCTAAGTAAACCGTGCCAAAACCTTCCACGTCTGGGCCGATTTGTCGAGCCGGCATGACAAAAACATCGCAGGCGCTGTAAAAAGCCGGCAAGTCGGCGTCAGTAATGTTAGTCAAAAACTGGACTTGGTCGCGCAAACTTTTTTGGTTGGCCAGAGTTTCCAGCCTTTTTTGTTCGGGGCCGTTGCCAATGATTAAATAAACCGTGTCGGGCACTTTTTCCAGAATTTTAGGCAGGGCTTCAATCACTAGGTCATGACCTTTTCTTTTGACCAGCCGGCCGACAGTTAAAAGAATCTTTTTGTCTTTCAGGTGATAATCTTCCTTGATTTCATTGACTTTCCATTCAGAAATTTCTTGGCTAACAACATTAGGGCATGGGTTGACTATGACGATTTTTTGCGAGTCGGCGCCAAGCTTAATTAGTTCATCGCCGGTAAATTGGCTGTTGGCAATGAGGTTTTTGGCTTTGGCAATTATTTTTTTTATTATTATTTTTTTGTGTTGAGACTGCTGGGGTAGCAATATGTCTAAACCGTGGGTATAGACTAAATATGGTAACTTGGTTTTTTTGTTCATAATTAAGGCCAGCGTGCCCAGCGGCAGAATTTGGCCAACCTGGATCAGTTCAATTTTGTGTTCAACCACTATTTTTTTAATGTCGCCCAGTAAGCCGGTCCAGCTGAATTTTTTAGCCAATCGGCTAAAAAATCCCGCCTCGGCTTTAATGATTCTATTGATTTCCGTTAATTTTTTGAGCCGGATGATAGGAAATTTTTGTTCCCGATCAAACAGTTCGGTTTTATCGCCAGCCGGGGCCATGACGACAATTTTATCCGCTGGCAAATTTTTGCAGATATTGTAGTAATAGTTGCCTACCCCGCCGGTCTGCGGCGGGAACTCAAGGGTAATGAGTAGACTTTTTTTGATTAAAGTTGGCATCTTTTTAAGTTCCTCTATTAAAAACTTTTTTAATTTCGCCAATCGGCAACCCTTTGACTAGATACAGGGTACAGAAATAAGTTAAGACCCCTAGAGGTATTAGTATCGTCAAGTTTAGGTATCCTTTGAATGTTATTAATATTGCTACCATCACCGCTGAAGCGCCCAGCGGTTTAGCTAGGGCGATAACCAGTCGGCTGGATTTTAGATTGATGACTTTTCTGACCCAGAAAAAATCTAAAAATAATAAAGCCACATTAGTGATTAAAAAAGCGATGCCGGCGCCCAAAAAACTGTATTGAGGAATGAGTATAATATTTAACCCCACGGCCAAAGTGGTGATTAAACCGCGGTTTAACGTCGTTTTTTTTTGCTGGTCGCAGGCATTGAGTAGATAACCGGTAGGAAAGGCCAAAAAAATAAAAGGAATTGCCAGGGTCATCACGATAAAAGTTGGCACAACGCTCAGATAATTTGGCCAGACAGTCGCGACAATAGTTTGGGCTAAGACGGTAATACCAGCGGCGAGCGGCAGGCTGATGATCAGTAGATAGTTTATGGCTCGGTTGAAAGTTTGTTCCAATAATTCCTTGGCGTTGGCATAGTAGTAACTGAAGGCTGGGAAAATCACCGCCGCAAACGCCGCTGGGATGATCTGTTGGAGAGCATAAACCACTTTAGCCGGGACGGCAAAAAAACCAACCGCTTCATCGGAGGCTAAATAACTGAGTAAAACTGAATCGGCCGTATTGTAGATTTTGACAAAAATTCCCGCCAAAGCAAAGGCCGGGATAATCCTTAAAAAATAAACAATCACTTTCGCGTCCCACTTTGGTTTTAGGGAAAACTTCAATTTTTTTTTCAATAAACCAGCGGAAAGTAAAAAATTGAAAATACTGGCGACAAAAAGTGCCATGATTAAATGTTTGATTTGGCCGGTAGTTTTTAAGGCGGTTAAACCTAAAACAAAAATAATTATCTGGACGAGGATAGTGGCAATACTTTCGTATTTCAGATTATGTAAAGCCCGAAAAACTACCCAGAAACTCAAAGAGAATGAATCCAGGATCATGATCAAGCTGGCCAGGTAGACTAAAATTTTCACTTCATCGGCTTTGCCGGTCAAGTTGATGACTAGCCAGGCGGCCGCTAAGGCCAAAAGGCTCAGGGGGATTTTTAAGGCAATGACGCTTTTAAGAAAATTATTGGCCTGATCTTTATTTTTGGCGGCTTCCCTGGTCAAGACCGGTGAAAGTCCCAAATCGACCAAAATAGAAAATAACGTGGTAAATGACAAAGCAAAAACGTACTGGCCCAGTTGGCCGGGGAACAAATCGTTAGAGATAAACCAGAAGTAAATAAAAGCCAGGATCTTCTGGACGGTTAAAGCGGCGGTAAAGTAAGTCGTATTTTTTGCTAGAATGCCTTTGGTCATGACTTCATTATACCTAATTTTGCCGCTGAACCCAACCCCTTAAAATTAAGTCCTAATCTTTAGGCAAATGAAAAAGACCGCGAAGGTTTTTTCGAGAGAAGTTGCCGTAAGGCATGAGGGGAGGGAGAATATAGGATGGGGGGGGGTTGTTTGTTGAAGAGAAGAAGTTAGTTGGGTGATGGTTCCAAATCCTTCAGCGAAAGATCCAGGACTATCACCCATAACCTCATATCTCTTTTCCCTATTCCCTTCATTTAAACTTCAGTCGGTCGCAGTCTTTATAACTTAATCTTATTCCGTTCTGTAATGTTTGTCAAGAGATTTTTATCTTGCTTGGTTAAGCCTTTTTTTAGTTTTATACACAAGACACTTCAAGGTTGGAGAATATCTTCAGTCCGACCATCAATAGCGATAATTACCACCTGAACACTAGGAAATTGTTTTAAAGTCTCAGTAATTTGAGCTCTGATCGCGGCCACGCGGCATGAGCCGCCAATGGCATATTCCAGCTGCTGATCAAAATCAACTTTTGCTACCCCGTTTTCAATGGTAATTTTTTGAATTTTTACGCCCGGGTTAATGCTGGTAAAAAATCCTTCGGTTTTTTCCTGCTCAGTTGTGCCTTTAAGCAGTTCAGTCAGCGCGGCTTGGGCGACGGCTGGAGTTTTTGGGACAGTGCGCTCAACGCCAAAAACTTTATTGCAGGATACTTCCGGGTCCAGCTGGCTATTATTGAAAAATACCTTAACAATCGTGGTTTCCGTCTTTGTTAGTTGAAGGGGTATTTCAATTTGTTTGTCATACTCCGGCAAACCTGACGGGTTGTCTTTTTTTAGAATCAAAATTGCCGGCGTTAGAGTCGGGACATTAAAATCTAAATTCAACTCAAAAGGCACAAAACTTGTCGTCATCCAGTCACTTTGGGCTTGGGCAATGGCAGTGGCAATCTCTTGGCCGTTTTCGTCAACCAGTTGAATTGGGAATGAAGCTTCAAAATACCAATTGCCGCGCGCCTGACCCTTAATTTCTATCGGGCTACTGACGGTTTGGTTGGCTTGAGGAGTTTCAACGATAATTTCTTGGTTTTCCAGCGGTGTAGTGGTATTGGCTTTAGCGCAAGGCGTATTGGGTTGAGGGGCAGTCGGGTTGCCATGCTTTAGCCATTGGCCGTCAACGCAAAGCCAGGTGTCTTCATTGCCTCTGGCGATGATTAAGCCGGCAATAACCAGCAAGATGACAACGCCGGCCAGGATAATTTTTCTCATATATTTTAGTTAGTTTTCGTCACTATCATTTTCTCACCCGGCTATTTTTTTGTCAAAACAAAAAACGGGGCAATCGCCCCGTTTTGAAAGTCTAACGTTTGGACCACTGCGGTGCCCGCCGCGCTCGTTTGAGACCCGGTTTTTTTCGTTCTTTGCGTCGAGGATCGCGTCGTAGTAATTTTTCTGCCTTTAAAGCCGGTTTTAATTCCTGATCAAAGGCGAATAAAGCCCGAGCAATGCCATGACGGCAGGCTTCGGCCTGACCGTGACTGCCGCCGCCGGCTACTTTAACGGTGAAATCAAAATTTTCGAGTTTACTGGTGACAACCAGTGGTTGTTTGACGATACTTTGCAATTCAAGGGTTGGAAAGTATTGTTGAAAATCTTTTTGATTGATAGTAATTTTGCCGGTGCCGTTTTTATGAAGACGAACGCGAGCCACTGATTTTTTTCTTCGGCCAACGGCAAAAATATAGGTCCAGTGAACCCGTTTTTTTTGTCCTGGCTTACTCTCAAGTTCAGCGGTTTTTTTAGGCACCGTAGCTTTTGGTGTTTTTTTTTCTTCCTCAGTTTTTTTGGATCTAGCCATATTTGCGCTTGTAGCTATTACTGGTAGCTTGTAGGCAGTTACCTAATCAGCTATTTTTTGATAGTTAATCTTTTAATCATTTTGTCCCGGAGTTTATTTTTAGGCAGCATGTTCCAGACGGCTTTTTTTAAAACCTCGGCCGGATTTTTAGCAAAAAGTTCATTCAGTTTTTGGGTTTTAAGCCCGCCCGGGTAGCTGGTGTGATGGTAGTAAACTTTTTGGCCTAGTTTTCTGCCGGTGAATTTCAAATTTTTAATGTTTTCCACCAAGACATTGTCGCCCATGTCAACGTGCGGTAGAAAATCAGGTCTGGTTTTGCCCCGCAGTAAACTAGCCACCTGGGTCGCCAGCCGGCCGACGGCAAGGTTAGTGGCGTCAATTTTATGATGCTGCCGGTTAATAACCGGTTTTTTTGAGATTTTTTTAGTTTTATTCTTCAACTTGATCATATTTAAACAAATTCAATTTGGACCATCTCGGCGGCGTCGCCATCGCGGCGGCCAATTTTGATAATTCGGGTGTAGCCGCCTTTTCTCTCAAGGTAACGCGGTCCCAGAACTTCCAGGGCTTTACTGACCGCTTTTTTATGGTATAAAACTTTAATTAATCTTCGGCGGGAGTTTAAGTCATTTTTTTTAGCTAAAGTAATCAATTTTTCCACTAGTGGCCTGACCGCCTTAGCTTTCGCCTTGGTGGTTTTCATTTTTTCGTAAATAATAAAATTATTGGCTAAACCGCGCAACAGCGCTTTGCGGCTGGCGGCTTTACGGTCTAAAGTTTTTCCCTTTTTTTGGTGTCTCATGGTAATAGATTACTCTTTTTCCTCTTTAGCCTTTTCTTCTTTTTCTTTTTTCTTCGCCTCTTTTTTCGCGGCCGTCAATTTAGCCTTTTCTTCTTTTTCTTTTTTCTTCGCCTCTTTTTTCGCGGCTTTTTCTGCCAGCTTGGCCTCGTCAAGTTCTTCGGACGTTTTGTCATCAATGGCGAGATCGGCGGTTTTGTTATTTTGGTTGAGGATAAAATTGAAGTGGTTTATCAGAATATCGGCACTTTGTTTTAAAGCGTCATCCGGACTGATTGTGCCGTCAGTCTCAATAGTCAAAATCAAATTTTCATAGTTAGTCATCTGGCCAACCCGGACGCTTTCAATTTTAAAGCCGACATTAACGATCGGGCTAAAGATTGAGTCAATAGCGATCATGCCGATTTCTAATTCGTCCTTGTCTTGATTTTCGGCCGTCAAGTAGCCCCGGCCCTGGCTGACGGTCAGTTCCATTTCTAACTCGGCGTCTTTGCCGGTTAAGTTGGCGATCACCAGGTCTTTATTAATCACTTCAACACTGGCGTTAGGCTCAATGTCTTTACCGGTGGCCTTCTTTTCTCCCTTGGCTTTTAAGACTAATTTGACTGGTTCAGCGCTGTAGACTTTGACGCGGAGCTGCTTTAAGTTCAAAGAAATTTGAACCACGTCTTCTTTGATGTTATTAATGGCGCTAAATTCATGCTGGACACCTTTGATTTTAAAAGCGGTCACCGCGGCACCGGGCAAAGAGGAAAGCAGAACCCGCCTTAAAGCGTTGCCCAGGGTTGTGCCAAAACCAGGGTGGCAGGGTTGAATCATAATCACCGATTCATTTTTTTTCTCAGTTGGCTTGAATTCAATTTTAGCCGGGAGCGATATATTTTCCATATATTTTTAAATAATTATCGGGAATAAAATTCAACGATGAGTCGGGTGCTAAAACGCTGGTCCATTTCTTCGGCTTTTGGTTTTTCCAGGATTTTGACCGTCAGCATTTTTGGTTCCAAATAAATCCAAGTCGGACAGACGTGTTTTTCCAGGTTCTTTTTTATTTCCTCAATGATTTTTGTCTTCAGTTTATTCGGCCGGATTGTAATTTCGTCTTTAACTGCAACTTGGTAAGAAGGGATATTCACCTTTTTGTTGTTAACAAAAAAGAAACCGTGGCTGACCAGTTGACGAGCCTGGGGTCGGGTTTTGGCCAGTCCGCTGCGGTAAATAACGTTATCCAAGCGCATTTCAATTAATTGACCCAGGATTATTCCGGTATCCCCTTTTTGCTTGATCGCTTTGTTGTAGTATTTTTTCAGCTGTCTTTCTAAAATATTATAAATCACTTTGGCTTTTTGCTTTTCCGCCATTTGACTGCCGTATTGGGTTAAACGTTTGTGACCTTTTGGTCCATGGATACCGGGCGGATAATTCCGGCGAGCAGTCGGATCCTTGGGCGAGTCGGTTCGTCTAAGACCTAGACGGCGGTAATTTTTAGCTGTATATTTTTTCATAAATCATTAAGTAATTTAGACACGTCGCGGTTTACGTGCGCGGCAACCGTTGTGAGGAATCGGGGTGATATCCTTAATGCCGATGACGTTAATGCCGTTGGCACTAATAGCGCGAATTGCCGCTTCTCGGCCCGAACCCACACCTTTAACAAAAACACTGACTTCTCTTAAGCCCCAGGCCTTGGCTTTTTCCGCGGCATTTTTAACAATCACGCCAGCGGCGTAAGGCGTTGATTTCTTTGGCCCTTTGAAACCAGCTTGTCCGGCTGAACATTGAGTGAGCGTGTCGCCGTTGACATCGGTAAAAGAAATGATGGTGTTATTATAAGTCGCTTGAACATAAGCGTTACCAAGCGCTACCTGCCTTCTAACTTTATTTTTTTTGCCGGTAGTGGCGGCTTTGGGTTTTTCTGACGCCACGGCAGTCGCTTCTTTTGTTTCGGCGACTTTTGCGATGGTTGGATTTTGAGTAATTGGTTCGGCCATAATTAAATTATTGATTAGTCGGCTTAGGTTTTTTGGGCAGTCGGTTTGCGGCCGGAACCCATGGTTTTGCGGACGTTACCCCTGACGGTTCGGCTGTTGGTTTTGGTTCTTTGGCCTCTGACTGGTAAATTCTTCGCGTGCCTAGAGCCGCGGTAAGAACCGATTTCTTTTAATCTTTTAATATTCAGCAAGACCTCTCTTTTTAACTCTCCTTCAACCTTATAATTTTTTTCAATAATTTCCCGAAGTCGGCTGACTTCCTGATCGTCTAAATCTTGAACCTTTTTATTTTTGTCGATCTGGACTTGTTTTAAAATTTGATCGGACAAGTGGCGACCAATACCAAAAATATAGGTTAGACCAATCTCCACTCTTTTATCTTTTGGTAAGTTGATGCCAGCGATTCTAGCCATAAATGTTTTACTCAATACAAATTATTATCCCTGTCTTTGATGATGCTTAGGATTTTTACAAATGATATAAACTCGTTTTTTGCGGCGGACGACTTTACAGTTGGCGCACATTTTTTTTACCGAAGCTCTAACTTTCATATTTTAATAACGATAAGTGATTCTCCCTTTGGTTAAATCATAAGGGGTCATTTGGACTTTAACTTTGTCGCCAGGCAAAATTCTGATCTGGTTCATTCTCATTCGGCCGGACAAATGGGCGAGGATTTCGTGGCCATTTTCCAATTTGATTTTGAAACTGGCGGCGGGTAATAGTTCTGTCACCTCACCATCGATTTCGATGAATTCTTTGCTGGGAGAGGTATTTTTGTTTTGGGCCATAACCTAACGATATTGAGAAAAAATAAAATTCTGAGCAAGCAAGCCTTGCTAGAATTTCATTTAAAATGGCTTAAATGTTTTATTTTTTACTTTTAACAACTGTAGAATATCTTAGTTTTTTTATTGTAAATAGTCAATACCTATATTACATAATACTGTGGATAATGTCAAGAGCGGTTTTTGAAATCCAGGATAAACCAATAATTTAGACCAAAACCGCTTTAATTCGCCTGACGCCGGCGCTGCTCGCCTCCTCTTTGCTGATTTGGAAATGGCCCAGTTCTTTGGTGTTTTGGACGTGGGGTCCGCCGCAAATTTCCCTGGAAAATGGCTGATTGGGGTCGCCAATAGTGTAAACTTTGACCATCTGGCCGTATTTTGATTCAAAAACGCCCATCGCCTTTAGCTCCTTGGCTTTTTCCAAAGGCATTTCCACCCAAGAGACTGGTAAAGCCTTTTGAATTTGCTCATTGACAATAGCTTCAACTTTTTTGATTTGCTCCGGCGTCATTTTTTCGGGGTGAGAAAAATCAAAGCGCAGCCGTTCGGCCGTAATGTTTGAACCCTTCTGAAAGACGTGATCGCCCAAAATCTGGCGCAAGGCGGCTAAAGTGAGGTGGTTAGCTGTGTGCAGCCTGGTGGTCGCTTCGGAGTGGTCAGCCAGTCCGCCTTTGAATTTGCCAGTGGTAGAGCTTCGAGACAGCTCTTGATGCTTTAAAGCTTCATTCTCAAAAACAGTTTTTGACATAAATATGTTTTTTTCACGGGCCAACTCCAAAATCATTTCTATTGGTAGCCCAAACGACTGATATAAGTAGAAAGCTTCTTCGCCGGAAAGTGACGCATTATCAAATTCATCTTTAGTAATGCCGAATTCTTTAAGGTCGTACGGTAAATTCTGTCTTTTATTTTCGAAGATGCTGTGAATAATCCGCTTTTTGCCTTCATGCTGCATGACTTTTACAAACTTATCGCGATCGATAGGTTTTTTCGATGCAAATATTTTTTCGGCCGCCTTTAGCCCTTCTTCAATGGCGATTTTAAATTTTTCCTCCTCCTGGATTAATTGTTCAAAAATAAAGTCTTTATTCTGTTGCAGCTCGGGATAATCATTACTCATCTGAGAAATTATCGTCTCAGCAACTTTGGCAGTAAACATATCGGTAATACCGAGTTCTTTGCCGTAGCGGATAGCGCGGCGAATCAGCCGGCGTAGGACATAACCCTGTTCGACATTGGAAGGCACGATTCCCCTTTCATCACCCAAAATGAATGTGGCGGCCCGCAGATGGTCGGCAATAATCCGGACCGATCGCTCGTTATCGGATTTGGCCAGCTCTAATATTTTATTTACTATCGGTTGAAAGCTTTCAATCTCAAAGACGCTAGCCTGACCATTCAAGACGGCTACGGTTCGTTCCACGCCCATACCGGTGTCAACGTTTTTTTGGCTGAGTTCTTCGTAGCGGCCATCAGCCGTTTTGTTGTATTGCATAAACACGTCGTTCCAGATCTCGACATATTTATGGCAGTCGCAGGCTGGACCATTAGCTTTACAGTTAGCGCACTCAGGTTTACCAGTGTCGTAGTACATTTCCGTATCTGGGCCGCAGGGGCCGGTTTGGCCGGCTGGTCCCCACCAGTTTTGATCTCGGCCGTAAAAAAATATTTTTTCTTTCGGCAAACCGACGCTTTGCCAAATTTGAGCGGATTCGTCGTCTTTTGGCACGGCTTTGTCGCCGGCAAAACAAGAAACCGCCAGTTTATCAACCGGTATGCCCAATTCCTGATTCAGGAATTCAAAACTCCAAACAATGGCTTCTTTTTTCCAATAATCCCCTAGCGACCAGTTGCCCAGCATTTCAAAAAATGTCAGGTGAACCGAATCACCGACTTGGTCAATATCGCCGGTTCGGATGCATTTTTGGACATCGGCCAGTCTTTTACCGCCGGGGTGTTTTTGACCGGTCAGGTATGGCACCAATGGATGCATGCCAGCGGTGGTAAAAAGCACAGTTGGATCATTCTCCGGAATCAAAGAAGCGGAGGCGACAATTGTGTGTCCCCTTTTTCTGAAAAATTCCAGATACTTTTCTTTAAGCTCTTTAGCGGTTATCATACGTCGTATTATAACAAAAATGCAATTTTTTGCAAGAAAAAAAGTACCTGGTTTTCCAGGCACCGGTCTTTGGAAAGATCATCTTGGTTTTTTGCTGTCGGTTTGGTTACGTCGACTTTTCGCCGACCGTGTTGGGCACCGGTTTATCCGGGTGGGCTTTGATCCAGGCTTCCCGGCCGCCGCTACCCCAGGGCAGGGCGGTGACCAGGTGTATGGTCTGTCTTTCGTTGAGCCTTTGGCCAGGATCGCCAGGCAGTCGAGCATCATTAGTGCTCATGTTAGATTCTCCTTTCAGAATCAATTCAACTGACATTTAGCTTTACTTGAAAGCCTCGTTATCCTAGCGGATTTTATTAATGATGTCAATTTATTTTATTAATGATGCCCCCACCCAAAACCTTTTTGCCGGAGTAAAAAACCACCGATTGCCCCAGGGCCGCTGCTCTTTGCGGCTTTGGGAATACGGCTTTAATTTCTTTTTTGGTTTTAGCCGCAATCCTCACTTTCTGGTCCGGCTGGCGGTAACGGATTTTCGCTTGGTAATTACCAGGAATTTTTGGCGCTTGATTAACCCAACTGAGACTACCGACAGTCAAAGTTTTGGCGAATAACTCTTTAGTCCGGTCTAAACCGACGACTAGAGTGTTGGTTTTTCTAATTTTTTTAACCACATAATACGGCGCGTTTAGCCCGCCGACATTAAGGCCGTGGCGCTGGCCAATGGTGTAAAAAGCCGTGCCCTGGTGCTGGCCCAGCACCTTGCCTTGGGTATCAACAATTTTGCCGATTTTAACCGGTATCTTTGTTTTGAGAAAATCCGTCAGTTTGACCTTCCCCAGAAAACAAATGCCTTGGCTGTCCTTTTTGTTCCAGTTGGGCAGGCGGAATTTTTTGGCCAGCTGGCGGACCTGGGGTTTTATCAGGTGGCCGATCGGAAATAAAGTATGCTTCAGCTGATTTTGATTTAAGGTATACAAAAAATACGATTGGTCTTTATTTTTATCTTTGCCTTTAACTAGATCATAGCCGCCTTGATTTTTTTTAATCTGAGCATAATGGCCGGTGGCAATAAAATCAGCGCCAATCTCTTTAGCTTTGTTTAAAAAAAGCTTAAATTTAATTTCTTTATTACACATAATGTCTGGATTGGGCGTGCGGCCCTGGCGATATTCCGCAAAAAGATAATCAACCACTCTTTTTTTATAATCTTTTTCAAAATTAAAGACGTAAAGCGGGATGTCTAATTTAGCACAAACGCGCCGGGCGTCAAAAACGTCTTGTTCCCAGGGACACTTAGTTAGACCTTTGGCGTCCTTGGTCCAGGTAATAAAAAAGGCGCCAATGCAGTCATAGCCCTGGCTTTTGAGCAAAGCGGCCGCGACCGAGGAGTCAACCCCGCCGGACATGGCAATGCAGACCCTAGTTTTCTTTCCAATAGTCTTAGCCATATTTTTATCATAGTATATTATTCGGATTCAGGGAAAGAGTCAACAAAAAGTCCACAACCCGCCTTGACACTGATATCTCCGCCTGCTATGATGTATTTGATTTATAATTAATAATTAATTTTGGCTAGCTGCTTAAGGGACGATTAAAGTTTTTTAAGCTTATTTAGCCAGAATCAGAGGAGAAATCAACATGATTTTTCAAGATGATGACGCGATGTCTAAACCAACTGACGATGACGAAGACGTAGAAGAAGTTGGTGGAGAAAGCGAAGGCGAAGAAGAAGCTGCCGGCGACGAAGGCGGCGATGATAACGCAATGTAATTAAAACAACCATAAAAAAGTAGAGACGACCAGTTGGGACTCTCTACTTTTTTATTGGCTTTAATTGATTATCACCTTTTCTTTGTTCACGTCAATTGTTACTTTTTTATCTTCTTTGATTTTGCCCTCAATAATTTTCATGGCCAATTGATCCAAAACCTGGTTTTGAATCAGCCGTTTCAGGGGCCGGGCGCCGTAAATTGGGTCAAAACCCTTTTCGGCCAAAAAATCCTTCAGGCGATCGGTGAATTGAATCTGAATATTTTTTTCACCCAATCTTTGTTTGACGGTTGTCAGCTGGAGATTAACAATTTGTTTTATTTCTTCTTTTTGCAGAGCGGAAAAGACGATAATTTCGTCAATCCGATTCAAAAATTCCGGTCTGAATGATTGATTAAGAATCGTGGTGATCCGTTCAGTCATCTCTTTTTGGTCAATTGTCTCCTGCCTTTTTTGGTCGGTGAAGCCCAGTGAGTATTCTTTAATTACCTCGCTGCCTAAGTTGGAGGTCATAATAATGATGGCATTTTTAAAGTTTACCACCCGACCCTTGGCGTCAGTCAGCCGACCATCGTCTAAAATTTGGAGTAAAATGTTATAGACGTCAGGATGGGCCTTTTCTATTTCATCGAATAAAATTACCGAATAAGGCCGGCGACGGATGATTTCGGTCAGCTGTCCGCCTTCTTCGTAGCCAATATAACCGGGCGGTGAGCCCATGATTTTTGAAACGCTGTGCTTTTCCATGTATTCGGACATATCCAGTCGGACCAGCGCTTTTTGGTCATTAAACATGTTTTCGGCCAGAGCCTTGGCGGTTTCGGTTTTGCCTACGCCGGTTGGCCCCAAAAAAAGAAATGATCCGATTGGCTTATCGGTTTCAGCAATGCCGGCCCGGGAGCGCCGGACGGCGTTGGCAATTGACTTCAAAGCTTTGTCTTGGCCGACCACTCTTTTGTTCAATTCATCTTCTAGGTGGGCTAATTTTTCGATTTCACTGCCTAACATTTTAGTCACCGGAATCCTGGTCCAGCGAGAAACTACGGCGGCAATATCCTCTTCGTTGATTTCTTCTTTCAATATTTTTTTATTTTTTTGGACCGTCGCCAGTTTTTTGGCGGTTTCTTTAACGGCTTTTTCTAGTTCCGGAATTCTGCCGTATTTTATTTCCGCCACTTTTTCCAGTTCGCTTTTTCTTTCCAGCTTCTCGGACTCGATCTTCAGTTGATCGATTTGGTTTTTGTAATCCTGGATTTTTTTGATCAAATCTTTTTCATTGCGCCACTGGATTTCTATTTGATTGCTTTTTTCTTTAAAGTCGGCCAGCTGTTTTTCCAGCTGCTTGAGTTTTTCCAGGCTGGTTTTGTTTTTTTCTTTTTTTAAGGCTTGCTTTTCAATCTCGAGTTGGGTAATTTTTCTTTTTAAGATATCTAAATCCTCTGGCATTGAATCAATTTCCATTCGTAAGGCGGAACTAGCTTCGTCAATCAGGTCAATCGCTTTATCCGGCAAAAAGCGGTCGGTAATGTAGCGTGAGGATAAGTTAGCGGCCGCTAAAATCGCCGAATCGGTAATTTTTACGCCGTGATGGATCTCGTACTTTTCTTTAATTCCACGAAGGATGGCAATCGTGTCTTCAATGCTTGGCTCGCCAACATAGACCGGTTGGAACCGTCGTTCTAAGGCAGCGTCTTTTTCAATGTACTTTTGGTATTCTTTAAGGGTGGTAGCGCCAATAGCATGAAGCGTACCCCGAGCTAAGGCCGGTTTGAGCATATTGGCTGCGTCTACCGCGCCTTCAGCGCCGCCGGCGCCGACTACCAAATGGAGTTCATCAATAAACAGAATTACTCGGCCGGCGGCCGCTTCAATTTCTTTGAGCACCGCTTTGAGTCGGTCTTCAAATTCACCGCGGAATTTTGTTCCGGCTACTAAGCTGCCAATATCTAAGGCAATTACTTCTTTACCTTTAAGGCTTTCCGGCACATCCCCGCTAGTGATTCTTTGAGCCAAACCTTCAGCCACAGCGGTTTTACCCGTGCCGGGTTCGCCGATTAAAACGGGATTATTTTTGGTTCGGCGCGACAGTACCTGCATAATGCGTCTGATTTCCTGGTCGCGGCCGATAATCGGGTCCAGTTTGCCGTCTTTAGCCGCTTGAGTCAGGTTGATGCCGTATTTAGCTAAAGCTTGGTATTTACTCTCCGGTTCCGGATCGGTGATCAGGTGGCTGCCGCGGGTTTCCTGAAGGACTTTTAAGACGTTGTCGTAGTTAATGCCTAGCGATTCAAGTAGGCTTGCCATTTCCGAGGGTACTTCAATTAGTGCCAGCAAAAAATGCTCCGTGCTGATATATTCATCATGGATTTTTTTTGCTTCTTTTTCCGCCTGGAATAAAACCTTTTGGAATTCCGGGTTCATGATTTGTTGGGCCAGCCCGCCGCCGCTGACCTGAGGCAATTTATCCAGCCTAACTGAGAGTTGTTTTTCCAGCTGGTTTAAATCAATTTCCAATTTTTTAAAAACCGCCGGAATAATTCCCTCCGCCTGCTCCAGGAGGGCCGAGAGCAGATGGGTTAGGGTGATTTCTGGCTGACCCCTTTCCGCGGCAATTTCCAAAGATTTTTGGAGTGCCTCCTGGGCTTTAAGAGTGAGTTTTTGTGGGTTCATATTTTGTGGGTTTAATTAGCCCCGTTAGAAACCAATTAGCCGACTAGATACATTATATCAGAGAAAATTATTTATTGCCGAACGGAGCGAGTATCCGCCTAAGGCGGATCGAGTGAGCCCCGTTAGAGTTTAATAAATTCCACCATTACTGTTGCGCCGTCAACTCTAACGGGGACCACTCATAGAGCAAGCTCTGCGGTGGGTACCCTTTATTGTGGCAGTCAGATCGTCTAAAATTTATTTTGTTTGGGTTTTTAACGGAGTTAGCACTCTAGTACTGAGAGTGCTAACTTGATTGTAGCATAAATTTTTAGGCTGTCAAGTCAGCCGCTTGATATCAATTTAGCCTAGGTGATTTAGTGAAAAAATTAGACCCGAGTTGAACGTTCGGGTCTAATCCATAGATTTTACTTGATCTTCCGGAAGCTAGGGTCGGCCAATGCCGGAGTACTTGAATCCCATGTCTCTGACTGTCTGGGGGTTAAAAATGTTCCGGCCGTCAAAAATAACTGGTGTTAACATTATTTTTTTGATTTTTGCTAAATCTAAATTCTTAAACTCGTCCCACTCAGTGCAAATCAGTAACGCTTCGGCGTCTTGGGCGGCCAGATATGGGTTGTCACAATATTCAATGTCTGAAAAAAGTTTTTTAACGTTTGCCATGGCTTGAGGATCATAGACTTTAATTTTGGCGCCGTCATTTTTCAGTTTTTCAATAATTTTTAGAGCTGGGGCATTGCGGATGTCGTCGGTATTGGGCTTGAAGGCCAGGCCTAAGATTCCGATTTGTTTGCCGTCTAAAACCCACAGTTCTTTTTCGATTTTATGGAGAAAATTTTCCTGGGCGCGACGGTTGATTTCTTCAACGGCGCTGACAAAAGAGTAGTCGATGCCCAGAATTTCCAGCGTTTTTTTGTAGGCGGCAATGTCTTTGGGAAAGCAAGAACCGCCAAAACCAATGCCTGGGCTAAGAAATTGGTGGCCGATTCTTTTGTCCAGACCGATTGCTTCCAGAACTTCCAGGGCGTCAGCGCCGGCGGCTTCGCAGGTTTCGGCCATGAGGTTAGCAAAAGAAATTTTGGTCGCCAGGAAGGTGTTGGCGCCATGCTTGATCAGTTCGGCACTGCGAACTGAAACGATTTTAACGATGGAATTTTCTTTTTCAATCAAGGGTTTATATACCTCTAGCATTTTTTCTTTGGCTTGGTCACTGTCTACGCCAATGACAATCCGATCGGGGTTTAAGGTGTCTTTAATGGCGCTGCCTTCTCGAAGAAATTCCGGGTTAGAGACGACGTCAAATTTCGTTTTTTCGGTCGCATAAGCCATAATCGTTTCTTTGACTTTTTCCGCGGTCCTGACCGGCACCGTACTTTTGTCAACAATGACTTTATAATCGCTGTTCATAAATTGGGCGATTTCCCTAGCTGCTTTTTCAATATATTTTAAATCAGCCTGGCCATTGGGTTTAGGCGGCGTGTTAACGCAAATAAAAATTACTTCGGAGTTTTTTACTGCCGGAGCAATTTCCACTTCAAAGGCTAAATTTTTGTTCAGATTTTTTTTAATTAAATCTTCAATTCCCGGTTCAAAAATCGGCGATATCCCCTGTTTTAGTCTCGCCACTTTGTCTGGATTGTGATCAATGCAGACGACCTGGTGTCCTAAATCGGCCAAGCAGACCCCGGTAGTTAAGCCGACGTAACCGGTACCAATAATTGCTATTTTCATAATTTACCTTAAAAAATAAAGATTAATTTTGAACCTTTCACTAAAATAGACGCAAAAGTTTGGATTTCATTACATAAAATAAAAAAAATAATCCAGCCTCCATTTTACCCAAGGCCGGCCGGAATGTCAAAAGCTAAAATTTTACCACTTCGCCCGGGCTTAAATCTTTAAGCCCGCCGATTTTTTGGCCCTCTCCCCTGTTTTGTTGATTATTGCTCGCGTTGGTGGTATTTTCTTGAAGATTTTCACTGTTTAAAGCTCTGGGTTGGGGTGTCGGGCTAAGGGGCCTTCGGTTTTCGCTATCTTGATCTTGTTTTTTTAGCTCCTGGCCAAAGGTGACTGGTTTTTTGGTCAAGGCTTCGCTTAAGCTGATTTCCGGCTCATTAATTGCTTCCGGCTCTGCTTCCACTATTTTGCCTCTAATCAGATTTTCTTTGATTTTTTGAAAGCAACTTTGGCAGTATATAGGCCTAACCCCGTCTGGTTTAAAGGTGACTTCCGTCGGTTTGCCGCATTCGTAGCAATTAGCCGTGTAGACATTCTTTTTTCTGTCATCACTGCCCGATCCCTTTCTTGGTTTTGATTTTCTATCGCTGCTGCTTACCAGCTGACTGGGACTTTCAGTGGTTCCGGCTTTATTGATTTCCACGCCGCTCCAGCGGGTGATCTTATCTTCAACAACTTCTCGGGGCTTGCTGTAACGTTCCCTTGAGACTTTAATGATTTTTTCTTTATTGCTGGTTTGATGGTCGGCCGTGCTCAAAGGCGGTAGAGTGGTGGCGGAAAATGGATTTGAAGCAACGCCGTTAATCATCAGCTTCATGTAAATGTTATATTTAGCCAAATTGACCAAGTCTTCTTCGGTGAAGTAAGGGGCAAATTCTTTGGCCAAAAATTCCGCATCGGTCGCACCGACCCTAAAACACATAATAGTACCAACGTTGCCGAAAACCGCCGGCTGGACAGTTTCATCCAGCTGCTCAATATATTGATGGCCGATAATTAAATCCAGGCGGTATTTACGCGCTTCAGACAAAATATTAGCAAAAGATTCGGTGGCAAAATTTTGAAATTCATCAACATATAGATAAAAATCTTTTCGTTTTTCTTCCGGCGTATCAATTCGGCTCATGGCGGCCAATTGAATTTTAGTGATCATCATCGCTCCCAGGAGAGCCGAAGAATCTTCACCGATTCGACCCTTGGACAGGTTCATGATTAATATTTTTTGGTTATCCATTATATCCCGCAAGTCTATCGTCGACTTGACCTGGCCGACAATATTTCTGATCAATGCCGTTGACAGGAATTGGCCGACTTTGTTTTGAATTGGCGCAATGGCTTCGGCTTGAAACTGTTGCGGATATTTAGAATACTCTTCAACCCAAAACGATTTAACCACCGGATCTTTAATTTTTTCTACGACTTTGGCCCGGTAGCTTTTATCCACCAAAACTCGCATGACGCCCAGTAACGTACTGCCAGGGTAATCCAGTAGGGCTAAAATAGTGTTACGTAAAACATATTCCAATCTTGGGCCCCAGGAATCAGCCCAGAGTTTTTTAAAAACGCCCACTAAGCCCGAGGCAATTAGGTGTTTGTGTTCTTGAGAGACCGACTCCATGACGTTAAAGGCAATGGGATATTCAAAGTCGGCCGGGTTCAAATAAACAACGTCATTGACCCGATTGGATGGGACAAAATCTAGTATATTTTCGGCGAAGTCACCGTGAGGGTCAACCAGAGCGACGCCGTTACCGTTGCGAATATCCTGGATAATCATGTTTTCCATCACCGTTGATTTGCCCATGCCGGTTTTACCAATCAAATAAGTGTGGCGACGCCGGTCGTCACTTTTAATGCCAAACTTCGTTTTTTTATTGCGAAAATTGGTTTCGGCTAAAAAAACGATGTCATTTTTTTTGGGCGGATTGGCCGTCAAATTTTCTTTTTCTTCAGGCATTTTTGTTTTTGGTTTGGTTAAGTGGGAAGATCTTCGGGTGGCGCGGCAGAGGCCGTGTTTAATTCAAACTGATCTACTGGCTCAACCCGAAACTCCTCGGTCGGTAGAGAGATTGGTGGCTGAGATTTTTTGCTTTCAGTTCTTTGAACTGACGGCGTTTTGACTGACGCCGACACTGGAAAATGATAAAGAGTGGCTAGCTCTTCGGTATTAAACACTTTACCGTAATAGCCCGGCTCCAACCAGTGACCCCGGCTTTTATAGCGATAAAGCATTTTATTACTCCGCCAGGTCAGCCGGGTTTTTTTAAAAAAGACAACCCCGCCGGTTAAAGTTTTAGAATCCGGCTTGATTGAGTTTAGGTCGTAAGTATTAAACTGCTTAAATGCCCCATAAACACCGTGAGGAATACGTTTTTTATATTTGTCTTTTTCGGCAATATAAACCAGCCTGATTTTTGTGTGGTAGCCAACCTTGCTGGTTTTTTTTTCGATTGCCGCGACCACATCTTTCTTTCCAGGTGTCAGATAAAGCATCTGATTTGGCGTTTCGCCGCCGTGGTTACTGCTGGCTTCGGTGGTGCTAATCACTGAATTAGCGACATAACCGACAAAATCAGCGGCTGATTTGAATAAACTATGCTTCTCTTTGCCTTTGGCGCCAATAATTTTATCAATAACAGATTCACTGCCTTCATACCAATCATTGTCGGCCGGTGTAATGACTAACTGGACCCAAATTTCTTCGCCGGGACCGATTCTAGTCATTGATTCTAGCATCGCTGCCATTGAATCTTTGTAAGCTTCTTTGGAAACTTTGTCTTCAAACTCAGTGTAGGTTCTAATTGGGTAAAATTCGCTTGCCCTCAGCTTTAGTTCCGTACCCCAGAATTTATATTCTTCGTTGGGAAATTTGATGTTCCATTTTTTTGTGTAATCTTCCACCTCGGTAATTTCTGCGTCCGGGTATTGGGCGTAAATCATCGCTTCAACCATATCTCGGTATTCTTCCACTAAGTGGACTATAAACTGGATATACCCGCCTAAGCTGACAATCTCCAAAGAAAAGCTGTTGGGTATTTCTCCGGTCCACCATTTGTCATGGAATTCCAGCGGCTGATGGGCGCCAGCTAAATGGTTAAAAATATTTTCGGCGGCCTTGGGGGTTTGCTCATTGTCTTTAGGTACATCAATAGCCAGCAAAATATATTTTCTTTTGGTTCGGTAGTGGTTGCGAATATAGCTCTGCCAGCCAAAAATTAATACCAAAACAAAGAAAAAGACCGGAATAATCCAGCCGATAGTTCTAAAAAACCACCACATCAGTACCAGTGGGTTTGAGTTTAAATTAGGGAAATCAATAACAATCTCCATAGAAATCTTTTATTTTTATTTTTTTCGCAAACGGCCAAAATCGGCCGCCGGAGTTAAGAGTCGAATCGGATTTATTGATTCAGGGTATATTTACCGTCCGGTAGCTTTTTAATTTTTTCTTTGTTGGTCAGAGCCAAATAAATCGTACTTTTTCTGACAATTCTTTGTTCCAGCACTTTTTTAACGATTTCTTCTTTACTCAGCGGTTGATCTGAACTTTTTAAGATGTCAATGATAACGTCAATGACCGTGCCGGTCTTGTAACCCCACTCTTGCAGGCCATAGATGCCGCGACCGACTAAAACGTAGCGATCGTCTAAAATTAATTCATTGTGGATGGTGGCCGGGTAAGCCATTTTTTTGTCAAACTGAGTTTGATTGATTAAGTCGGTAATCTCGGTGAAATGCAGCGGTTTACCGGTTTTTCGCAAGACTAAGTAGGCCTTATCGCTCATTCTTTTTGGCGAAACTGTTTGCCAATGAGACAAACCCCATTCGCCCAGGATGTTTTGATTGATATGGTAACTGATTTTCAAAAAGGAGAAGACGATTTTATCAATTTCCTCGTCGGTTAGGTTGCCTTGGCTAGTGCCCAGCTTAACGCTGACGATTTGTTCTTGATTTTTTTGGAAAAAATCTTTTTGCTTAAACTCGCTGATTATTTTTTCTGTCGGCAGCAATTTATTTTGTTCCTCAATTATTCTCACCAACTCGTTGATTGCTTGTCTGACGGTATCAAGAGAGATGGCCGGCAATTTCCAGCCCATTAAAACTTCGTTGTCTGACTTAATCCTTTCCAACTTGTCATTCAGCAGGTTAGCGAGAATAAACAATGAAGCCTGACGGTTAATCGGGTTAGGATCTGGGTAGGTCAAAAGTTCGTCAATCAGGTGGTTTTCTTCCATAAACCCGCCGTAATTTTCCAGTAGATGCATAACGTTGTGCTCGGTTGGCTCAATCTGGATTGAAAATTCCGGAAATTCTTTGATTTTTCTGATTGTTCCGACCTCAATTTGCCTGATTCTTTCCCGGGTAATCTGGTATTGCTTGCCAATTTGTTCCAGAGTTTCTTTTGGTTTGCCAAAAAGGCCAAAGCGCTTGGTGATAATCTCCCTTTCTTTTGTTGAGAGGTTTCTCAGAAGATTAGAAACTACCTCGGTTGGATTGAACTGAGTCGCTTCTTCCATTTGCTTACTTTGAATTATTTTGTCTAAAATTGAATTTTGGTTAGCCATATCATGATTTAAATTTTGCTAAAATAAGCTATTTTTAGCTTAAGTCATTCTTACTTTTTTAAATATAGCATAAAATTCAAAACTAGTCAAGTCGTTTAAGGTATAATAAAAAATTAGTCAGCTGTAAACTAATTATTCTTCCCCTAACTTTGAATTTTTAAGCTATGATTTTTTGGCGCTGAATCTTTCCCAGGTAACCAAAAGCGGGCTGGCGACAAAGATGGATGAGTAGGTGCCGAAAGTGACGCCGATGATTAGGGCCAGAACAAAATCCCTGATGGTTGGTCCGCCAAAAATCATAATGGAAAAAAGAGTCAATAACACCGTCAAGGAAGTGTTGATTGACCGGGTGATAGTCTGATTAACGCTTTTTTCGACAATGGCCTCAAAGTCTTCTCCGTGCTGCTTGGTTAAATTTTCTCTGGTTCTGTCAAAAACGACAATCGTGTCATGGACTGAAAAGCCCAAGATCGTCAAGAGAGCGGCAATAAATGGGGCATTAATTTCAATGCCGTAAAAATGACCGAAGAAGGCAAAAAAACCAACGGTGATGAAAACGTCATGGATTAAAGCGATGACGGCAATAACGCCGTATTTCCAAGAAGCCACTGGTCGGGATACTTTTCTGAAGGCCAGGCCGACGTAAATAATAATGGCAATATTTGCCAGAATTAAAGCCCAGATGGTTTTTGTTTTTAACTCCTGACCCATGATTGGTCCGATGGAGGAGAATTTTTTTTCTTCAAAAGTGCCTCGATCACTGCCGTCTGTGTTTTTATCAAAAGCCTCTTCTAACGTCGTGAGAATTTTTTGATGGGTTTCTTCGTCAACGTCTTTAAACCTTAAAATCAGGCCTTGATCGCCGACCGGCTGGATTGACGTGTTATTCAAGCCGATTGAAACCAGGGCATCAGTCACTGCTTGATGAGTTGGCCGCTGCTCGGTAAAAGAAACTTCCATCAGCCCGCCGCCGGTAAAATCAATGCCGAAATTTAAGCCCCAAAGAATAGTAGCAACAATAGCAGCAATAAACGCCAGTGCCGAAAAAGTGTACCAGATTTTTCTAATTTTAATAATCGCAATCATAAATTTAATTCGTCATTTTATTTTTTCTCACGCCAAAAAGCCATAGCTGCGACGCCAGTTTATTGGTTGGAAGTAATTCCAGAAAAACCCGAGTAATAAATACCGCGGAAAACATCGATATCAATATGCCAACACTTAGGGTGATGGCAAAACCCTTAACAATACTGGTTGAAAAAGTCATTAAAATTAAACAGGTGATCAAAGAAGAAACATTACTGGCGACAATTGAAGGCATGGCTCGTTTAAAGCCGTCTTTAATTGCCAGGCTGAGAATCTTTCCGTTTTTTAGCTCTTCTTTCAGCCGGGCAAAAATTAAAACATTGGCGTCCACGGCCATACCGATAGATAGAATGAAACCGGCAATCCCGGCCAGAGTTAAAGTTACCGAGATTATTTTAAATATCGCTAAAACTAAAAGACCGTAAATAACCAAGGCAAAGACTGAAACGATTCCGGGCAAACGGTAATAGATAATCATGAATAACGCTACGGCTAATAAACCAAATAAACCGGCCCGCAGACTGTCTTGAATTGATTTATTGCCTAGGGAAGCGCCGACGGTCTCCTGAGAAATCAGTTGAATCGGCACTGGCAAAGCGCCGGCGTTTAACCGTTGAACCAAGGTTTTAGCCTCCTGGATGTTGAAATTGCCGCTGATGACGGCTTGCCCGGCGGTAATCGCTTCCTGAACTGTCGGTACGCTAATGGGTTGGCCGTCAAGAAATATCGCCACTGGTTTGCCGATGTTTCTGGTGGTGATTTGGCCAAATAAATCGCTGCCTTCCTGGTCGAACTCAAGAGAGACGATCGGTTCCTGGGTGTTAGGATTAAATTCCAGTCTCGCTTTTTTCAGTTGTTTACCGGTTAGGCCGGTGTAACTCCATTGCTGATCGGCGGTGATAAAATCGGCTTCAGCTTTTGTACCTATCAGAATATGGGCGCAATGGGCTTGGTAACTGTCCCCTGCCCCTTGTTCTTCTATTTTTTTGATAATGTGATAGCCGAAATCACTTTGAACCAAATTTTGGGTTATTTCACCCGGCTTGAGTTCATCAAAACATGATTTTTCAAATTCCGGCACGAGCTGACCGCGCGGCCAAAAGCCCAAGTCACCGCCGGCGTCCTTACTGCCCGGATCGGTGCTGTTTTCTTTAGCCAGGGTGGCAAAATCGGCCTCGGGCTTTAATACTTCTTTTAAAACGTTTTCCGCCTTTGTTTCCGCTTCCTGGTTGTAGGTTGCCAGTTGCTGTTTTTGTTCATCGGTGAGGGTTGTTTGGGGATCGGGATTTGGCTCTTTGAATTCCAAGAGCGGAGTTTCGCCGATCATTTTAATGGCGTCATTAACGTTAAAAATTCCGGCTAGTTCAACAATCACTCGCCAGTTCTCCCCGCTTTTAGTTGTTTGAATTACCGGTTCGGCAATACCAAAAGCATTGACTCTTTTTTCAATCACGTCTCTAACGCCGTCAATTGAACTTTGGTGGTCTTCGGCTGGAATTTGACTTAAGTCGGCTTGGTAAAGTAAGTGAGAGCCACCTTGAAGATCCAGCCCGAGGCTGAATGGCTTATTCAAAAACCCAGGGACTTTTACCCCCTGGCTACTCAGGAATTCTGAAGCCACTAAAAAAGTCGAGGTGGTGGCCAAAATGACGATGACAAGAAAGGTGATTTTAAGTTTTTTACGCTCGGAAATCATAATTAATATAATACGATGGTCTTAGTTTAACAGGGGTTTTTAGTTTTGGCAAGAGTCTGGTTGTGTATGATATTCTGCGGGTTAGAACCGGAAATTTAGAAACAAAAAAGCTATTCTTTTTTGCCCTCAAGAATAGCCTGATTTTCTATTTGACGTGGCTAAGGTTAATTTCGCTTAACAAGACATTTTCAACAAAAATACCGCGAGGATAAAGAATTCTTTCCAGTTCCTTTCTGGCGTCTATTTCCACTTCATTTCTTTTGGTTTTACTGACTTCGTCAAAATTATATTTAGCGGCAATCATCCGGACTCGGCTTTGAATCGTCGGCCGAATAATTTTTTCCACAAATTTTTCGCCGATGCTTTGCCAAATTTCCGGTATTTGTTCTGAATCTAGGCGTAATAAAATCGTTCCTTCAATGTCTATTTTTTTACCTTCCTCGGTGTTGGCGGTAATCGGTAGATCACCCAACAGTTCTGGCTTGTCCGGGTTAAACTTTTTATTGATGTTATATTCCAGGGTCTGGGTGTTGAACAAGGTCGCTCTTTGCCAGAAAGGGACCTTTAAATGCAGGCCCGGCTTATAGATTTTTTTTAGCACTCCCCGACCCAGATCGTAGACGCAGGCGACATAACCCGGCGGGACATGGATAAAAAATCCTTTGAGGACGTCATCAACAACAAACGAATACATTAGTTTATCTATGCCTTCTGCCATATAAAATAGTGAATAATTAATGATTCATCTTTTTATCGCCCTGAGGTTTAGCTATCTTTTTTGCCCGAACGATAGAAAAGGTTATTAATGATATTATAGTTGAAAACATCAAAGATGTCAAAATGAAAATGGATTTAACGGCCGGCAACAAGGCCAGAGTCAGGAAGACACCAGCTGGAAAAAAAAGGATGTAAAACAGCTCCCGCCGGGTGGCATTTTGCTTTTCTTTATTTTTTTTCTCAAATTGTTCAATTAAAATTTCGCCAAAGATGTAGGCGGCAACGATGCTGGCGGCAAGTAGGTTGGTCTTACTGATATCAAACCACAAAAAATTGGTGTTGATGAAATCCGGCCGGGCCATACTGGCATAAAGCAGGTGCAGCTTGGCCTGGCTGTTAATGCCGCCGACAAAGACCTGATAAAGTAAGACTAAGACCAGGCCCTGGATGACCAAGGATAGCGTTTTAGCCCAGGGATGGATTCTTTTGGTTTTTAAGTACCGCCGGATCGCCAGCTTTTTTTTCACCGGGTCATTGGCAAAGTCAATGGCTATCTCATCGACTTTATCGTCAAGCTGCTGGCGGACAATTTTTGCCCTCTCAGTCATGTAAGACAAGGGCAGAAGAACGATTCTTAAAATAATCGTTAAAATGATCACGGCTATACCCAAGTTGAAAAAGGAAAAATTTAGGTAGAGCCAAATTAGAAGATTAAAAAGCGGGATGTATAGATACTGATCCCAGACGAGATTTAAAATTTCCATATCACTTTAAATATTGGTTAAACTTTAAATTTAACGGTTATCCCTCACTAACCTCGGGGACATGGATTCTCCACCAAAGGCGGATCTCAGCCAGAGGCTGATGTGCCTGCCAGCGCCTTTGACTGGCCTCTGGCGCACGCCCTCAAAAAAATTTAGGTTGGCGGAGAACCAGGATTGACTGCCCCCCCGCACCAAAACTCGGGGACCTGGATTCGAACCAGGATTGACGGCTCCAAAGGCCGCTGTCCTACCATTAGACGATCCCCGAGTTTTGGTGCGGGACAAGCTCCGACCGCTGCCTGCCCCGCGCTAAGTCTTTGGAAAGAATTAAATTATTTTGATAAGTAAACCGAAGGCGTTTTCGAGCACTGAATTTAGACAATATCATTAGGACTTTAGCGCGGGGTCCTGTCATTAGACGATCCTCGAGGGCAAGGCGGGATTCGGGCCGATTAATCAATTTAGACAAAAATTGATAATTTGTCAACTCAATCAAAAATATGATTTTTAGGCTAGGGTGGATTAAACTTTAAGGTATCGTCTGATGGCAACGCTACTGCTGACAATATTCAGGAAAACAACCAGTAATAATTCCAAGCCAAAAAGCGACCAGAAATTATCTTTGAAGTAACTGATGATGTTAAAGCTGTCAGTTAAGAAAAAATTGGTCAAAAACGGCTGCAGCAAATTAAGCAACGGATAGATCAGGCCGACGGCAATTAACCAAGCAATAGTACCATAAAAAATACTTTCAACCAAAAACGGACTGCGAATAAACCAGTTGGCGGCGCCAACCAATTTCATTATCGCTATCTCTTTTTGGTGAGTGTAAATAGCGACTCGAATAGTGTTAAAGACAATTAAAACCGCAATAAAGATAAAAATACTTGAGGCCAAAAGTCCGATCCAGTTGATATTATCAGACACTTTTTTAATTTTGCCGATGTAAATTTTGTTATCATCAAAATTTTTATCCGAAATCAATTCGTTATATTTGGAATTATTCAGCACCTGAAGGATTTCTGGATAATCCTCAATGTTTTTTGCTTTAACGATTAGGGTGGCGCCCAGCGGATTTTTATCAAGTTCTTCGAGGGATTGAATAATGACCGGATCACTTTGATGTTTTTGTCTGAAATTTTGCAGTGCTTGTTGCTGGGAAATATAGCTAATCTCTTTAACCTTGGTTAAAGAAGAAAGATAGGTTTGGACTTCTAGAACTTGGTTTTCCGTTGCGGCTGGCCGGAAATAGACACTGACATCAACTTTTTCTTTGACAATGTTGACCGCCGTGTCAGTAATGACGTTCAAAATAATCAAACAATTAATGGAAAGTAAAGCCAAAACAATGATTGTGATGGTCACAATTGATAACCAAAAGTTACGCCAAAAACTTTGGCCGGCAAAAACAATGATTTGATAAATTGATGATAAACTCATAGCAGGTACCTACCTCTTTTTTGGTCAGAGATAATTTTGCCGTTATCTAGAGTAATTACTCTTTTATTTAAAGCGTTGACAATTTCTCGATTATGGGTTACCAATAATACCGTCGTCCCGAATTCATTTATTTTAACCAATAGGTCAATAATTTCTTTGGAGTTAATCGAGTCCAAATTACCGGTCGGCTCATCGGCGATCAGAATTTTTGGCCGATGAACCAGTGATCGGGCAATGGCGACTCTTTGCTGCTCACCACCGGAAAGCTGAACTGGATAGCGATTTTCTTTGCCGGACAAGCCAACAATCTTTAAAACTTGCGGAACAATATCAATAATCCTTTGCCGGCTGGTGCCGCAGGTCTGAAGGGCAAAGGCGATATTTTCAAAAACTGTTTTTTTGCCTAGTAGCTTAAAGTCTTGAAAAACTACGCCGATTTGCCGCCGCAGCACCGGCACTTCGCTCATTCTAATTTCAGTAATGTCCCAGCCGCCGATAATTACCCGACCCTCGGTTGGTGATTCTTCAGCCGTCATGATTTTGACCATCGTGGTTTTTCCGGTGCCGCTGCGGCCGACAATCGAAACGAATTCTTTTGGCTTAATGTGGAGACTGGCGTTTTTTAAAGCAAAAGTATCGGGAGGGTAAAATTTTGTAATGTTTTTGAAAATAATCATTGTGGCAAAGCTTGATAATTTATCTTTAATAATCTATAATTGCTAGCGAGGAGTCAAATTAACATTTGTGTTAATTTGAGCCAAGCGACGCAATTTCATGATCTAATCATATAATTGCTAGCAGCGAGGATTTAAATTGGGCAGGATTAGTTAAGCGGTTTAACGCCACCTTCCCAAGGTGGAGAGACGGGTTCGATTCCCGTATCCTGCTGTTTGCTAAAATTTCCACTTTTTTGGTCAGAATAACGACGGCGGTCGCCTGACCTTGCCACCTTAGCTCAATTGGTAGAGCAACGGTATCGTAAACCGTAGGTTCTCGGTTCAAGCCCGAGAGGTGGCTGAGGCCAGTCGGACAGTAGCTTAGTTGGTTATATTTTTATGAGTCGCCAAATATTCGACTCTTTTTTTAATTCTTCCAAATAAGTTTCCAAGTCTAAAGCCCTGATTAAAATATGGCTGGCTCTAACTTGGGTTGTCTGATTTTCTTCATCAGTTAGCAATTCTTCAACTTTAATGATGTGGTAACC
>Ga0155034_106_pt1 | contig 59568 bp, 56 predicted proteins | sample RifCSPhighO2_01_FD_106002 | JGI IMG/M metagenome (GOLD analysis project Ga0155034, IMG submission 106002) | Candidatus Buchananbacteria bacterium RIFCSPHIGHO2_01_FULL_44_11 | reverse complement strand
AAGGCCATGGCTAAACCCGCCAATTCCGGTTTTAAAATCAAACCCAGAAAAGAAAAAACCCGGGCGGCAATGGGGATGCCGACCACATTATAAAAAAGGGCAAAAAACATGTTTTGTTTGATTTTACTTAATGTCTGCTGAGAAAGTTCAATCGCGCTGGCCACATCATTGAGATCATTTTTCATCACCACAATGCCGCCGGTTTCCATGGCTACGTCAGTGCCCGAACCCATGACAATACCCAGGTCAGCCTGAGCTAAGGCCGGCGCGTCATTAATGCCGTCGCCAACCATGGCGACTTTGCGGCCTTGAGCCTGCAATTTTTTGACTTCTTCAGCTTTGTCTTCCGGCAAGACTTCGGCTAAAACCTGACTGATACCGACCTGATCGGCAATGGCCTGAGCGGTTAAGGCGTTGTCACCGCTAATCATAAAAATATTCAAACCAAGATCTTTTAGCCGTTTAATCGCGGCTAAAGAAGTGGCTTTGACTTGATCGGCCACGGCAATCACTCCGACTAAAGAATGATTGACGCTCAAAATCATCGCCGTTTTACCTTCAGCCTCAAAGCGCTTTAACTCCCCAGCTGACGAATCAATAGCAGTTTTGGCAATGTCAGTCATCATTTTCCGATTGCCAAAATAAAACAACGAACCGTTAATTTCTCCCTGAACGCCATGACCGGGCACGGCTTTAAAGTCTTTTACTTCAACCAGCTTAACACTTTGAGCCTGAGCGTAAGTGTAAATGGCTTCGGCTAAAGGATGCTCGGACATTTTTTCCAGACTAGCGGCAAACTGTAAAACCGCCGCTTGATCAAATTGACCAAAATTCAGAATGTCGGTCACGGCCGGCTGACCCTTGGTGATAGTACCGGTTTTGTCAAAAATCACCGTATCAATTTTGCAGGCCATCTCCAGCGGCTCGCCGCCCTTAACTAAAATGCCGTGTTCGGCGCCGCGACCCGTGCCGACCATAATCGCCGTGGGCGTGGCTAAACCTAAGGCACAAGGACAGGCAATGACAATCACGGCGGTAAAAGACATTAAAGCGAAAGCTAAAGAAGCGTCAAAAACAAAATACCAAATGACGAAAGTTAAAACCGCCAAGCCAATCACGGCAGGCACAAACCAGGCGGAAATCCGGTCGGCAAAAGCCTGAATCGGCGCCTTTGAGCCTTGAGCCTCTTCGACTAGACGGATGATCTGAGCCAAAACCGTCTCACTGCCGGTATGAGTGACGATAAATTCAAAACTGCCGGTTTTGTTGATTGTCCCGCCGACGACCTTGTCGCCTTCTTTTTTTTCCACCGGCAAACTTTCGCCGGTCACCATTGATTCATCAACCGCGGTTAAACCCTTAACGACTTTGCCGTCCAGCGGCACCTTTTCTCCCGGCCGAACTAAAATCCAGTCCCCGGCGACAATTGATTCAATAGCGACATCTTCGGTCTTATCGCCCTGAATTCGGCGGGCGGTTTTGGGCTGCAGACCCATAAGTTTTTTAATTGATTCCGAGGTCTTGCCTTTAGTCCGAGCTTCAAGCCATTTGCCCAAAATGACAAAGGTGATTAAAAACGCGGCGGTCTCAAAATATAGTTCGGGAATTTTTTGGCCGGCTAAACCCAGCCAAGACTGGTTTTGAATAGAATATAAAATAAAATTAACCAGACTGTAAAAGTAGGCGGTCGAAGTGCCAATGGCAATCAAGCTATCCATGTTAAAGGTTTTCATCTTTAAGCTTGACCACATGCCCTTGTAAAATCCCGCCCCGACGACAAATTGAACCGGCGTCGCTAAAAATAGAGAAACAATGCCGACAAAGGGCAAAAGACTACTGCCGCCCGGCCACCAAGAAAAAAAATCCAAAAACATGAAGTAAGCCATAGGCAGGCTGAAAATAGCGCTGAGGATAAACTTGTTGAAATAACTTTTAATCTCTTTCTGCCGTTTCCGGGCTTCAAACTCAGTATCTTTACTGTCTATTTCTTCTGCTTTGTAACCGGCTTTTTTAACCGCCTCAATCAAAGCCGGCGGATTAGTCACCCGGGGATCAAAAATCACCATGGCTTTCTCGGCCGCAAAGTTAACATTTGACTGGCTGACGCCGGCCACTTTTTTTAAAGACATTTCAATCAGCCGGGCGCAGGAAGCGCAATGCATGCCCGACAATGATAAATTAATTTTTTGATTTACCTCAGCCATAAAATTAATTATTTAATAAATTAACTCTTGATTAATCCACCACCACAAATTTGCCCCGATACATGCCCATGGAACAAGAAAAAGGAATTTCGCCGGCTTGAGTCGGCGTAAATTCAATAACATTCTCTCCTTTGGTTAAAGAGCGGCTGATACCATAGCTGGGCACGACTAACGAGCTGGCACAAGTGTAAGGGTTGGTGGAATTAATAATCCATCTAACCAGCTGGCCTTTTTTAACGGTAAAATAATTTGGTTTATAGCCACTGGCATCCTGATTCATCCGCACCTCCTGCGCCTGATTATTAGTGACGGCGTTCCCCGCTGCATTACCGGGCGTTTGAAGATGAAAATGAATAATATTACTGGCGTTAGAAACGTTAAACCAGCCTAAAAATATAACCGCCAAGCCCGCCGTCATAAAAAATAATTTGGCTTTCTTGCCATTTAAAACCGAGGTTAAGCCGGCAATACCCAAAAGTCCTGGAGCGGTGCCTAAAGCGAATAAAGACATGATTAAAGCCCCGCTTAAAAAACTGCCGGTGCTAACCGCGTAAAGCTGCATCGCCTGGGTAAAGCCGCAAGGCAAAAAGAAGGTTAAAGCCCCGGCCCAAAACGCTCCCTTATGGCTATACTCGCGATCGTCTCGGTGAATGCCCAGCAATTTAGAAATAGACTTGGGCAAAGTAATTGATTTATCTTTCAGGATGGGAAAAATTTCTATCAATTTCAAACCTAAAAAGATCATTACGGCACCGACAAACATTGTCATGATGCCTAAAAAATTATTTGAGGGTTGTAAGGCTGACCCAACTAAACCAATCAAGCCCCCGAGAACGGCAAAACCTAGAATTCGGCCCAAATTGAAAAAAAGATGAGGCCGGAACTTTTCGGCGGCAGAGGCTTCCGGGTGTAAATCGGCATGCCGAGCGGCAATCCCCAAGACCAAACCGCCAATCAAGGCCATACAGGTAGAAATACCTGCCACCAAGCCCACTACCAGGGCCACTAACAAGCCAAAATTGTTATTGGCATTGATGCTTAAATTTAAAAGTCCTAAACGGCTGGCCAGTAGATACAGGCCAAACAAAATCAGGGCAGCTATAACCAAATATTGATAATCCTGCGCGTTACGGGAAACCCAGGGCAATTTGTCTTTATCACCAATGGCATAGCCCGCGGCGGTCACCGCCTGGTTTAAGGACTCTGGCGACGGCTCGTCACCCTGATAATAAACTTCAGCTCTACCAGTTTGATGCCTAACATGAACCTTTTTAATGTTAGGAATGCTTTTAAGGTGTTCCTCAATCAGTAATTCACAGGACTTACAATGCATGCCTCGAATCGGAAGGATAAGTTTTAACATGGTTTTAGTAGTTAATTTTAAAAACTAATAATTTAGCTAGGTACCTATACCATAGGTATAGGTGTATAATAGCAAAACTTAGAAAGTTGTCAACCCCCCCCCTCCCAATCTTCTATTGACAGCTTTGACTTGGGGATATATGATGACAGTGATAGTACCCAGTGGGGGTATTAGGTATATAAAATTTTATGGATCATGGTCATATTCAACCGGAATATAAAAAACGACTTATCCACAGACTAAAAATACTGGCCGGGCAATTGAGAGGGCTAGAGAAAGCGGTAGAAGATCAAGACTACTGCCTGGACATCTTAGCCCAATCAAGCGCGGTCCAAGAATCCTTAAAAAGTTTTGATGCCTTGATGCTGGAAAACCATCTCCACACCCATGTAGCGAATTCATTCAGGGGTAAAGAGATTCAAAAAGCAGTTGAGGAATTACTGAGAATCTATAAACTTAATAGACGATGAATTATTTTGTTAAAATAACTTCCATTTTTCTTCTAACCATAACCGTATTTTTTATTTTCGGCTCGGTTTTACTTATCACTTTATTACCTCAGTCCCATAATATTGTCCATGATGGTTGTTTTGGTACTGAATGCGGTCCGGTCCAACACATGCTTCATTCCTACATCATCACCAATGAATTATCATTGGCCGATCCCGCCATTAACAAAAAAATTGATTCTTTCGTCAAAGAGCTACCCTACGATGTCATTTTAACTCCAGACTCTCCCCCGCCGAAATTCTCTCTTGTTTAGTTTAGTTTCTTGAGTAATTTTCCATCTATCTTGTTATACAAGATAGATGGAAAGACTAACTAACAAGGGAGAATTTTTATGTCTCAAAAAAACCTAGAATCATGGGCATCGGCCGGTATAGTTACGGTTGTGGTGATTGGCTCTGGCGCGTTTATTGCTTCCGCCCAACTGTCGGCCGGTTGGCCTCTCAAAAAATTTTTTGGCATGGATTTGGATATATCCTAATCTACAATGTCATGTTTGTTGTACTCTAGTTCACTTCACTAATTATTAATGACAAAATATGGGATTATTCAAGCTAAAAAGACCCCCGGCACTTCCGGCACTTAAAGAATCAAAAAACGATTCAAAGAGTGAACGTGAGGGAAAAAATGCTGATAGTTGCCCGTTCTGTCATGCGTCTGACGAGGTAATTAACCAACTAAAAGCTAAAGGAGGTGAGAAATCAGAAACAAAACAATAATTAAAAAATAATTAACTAACTAATCTTATGCAAAAATCAACATTACCAATTGTTTTGATGAGCACGCTGGCACTAGTACTAATCTTCAACCAATCGCAGCTGGGAATATTGCGTCAAATAATAGTTGAAAATACGACTGAGGGAATTGAAACTGGACCGGTAGCTGGAAACGGCAACGTCTCAGGCAACTCAAACAGTCAGCCGGGTATTGACTTGGTCGCCCTAGCTAAAAATTTTCTGCCGTTTGGCATCCCGCCAGTCTACGGTGCTGAACTAAAAGTCAGCTTTGACGACCCGGTAGCCGCCATTAATGTCCTGGCTCAATATGAGCAGGACACCAGGCCGAACAAACTGACCGGCGAAAAGCTTGAACGCTACATCAAAATTGGCCAGTCGACTGCCTGTGAATTTTGCTGCGGCGCCACCACTATGGTTTTCCCGGACGGCAGTAAGGCCTGCGGTTGCGCTCATTCGGCCGCCATGCGCGGCGTGGTCGCTTATCTGCTTGAAAATACCAACATGACCGACCAACAAATTCTAGGTGAAGCTAATAAGTGGAAAGCGGTATTTTTCCCCGGCCCAATGACCCAAAAATTCGCCGTGGCCAATGGCTTAATTAGCCCAGCCAATGCTTCAGCCCAAGGTTTACAGCAGCAAGTTGGCGGCTGTTAATCAGCTTAAAAAAACATTCATCTTAAAATTAAACAATCAATTAATAATCAAATATATGGATAACGAACATATTGCTCAAACCAATCAATCAGTCAAATCAGTGCCAAAAAATTTAGTGCTATCTGGAATAGTGGGCATTATGATTGTCGTCAGTCTGTTTCAGTCCTTTCAATTGTCTAAATTGCAAGGCTATACTAAAGGACTACTGACGGTTCAATCGGTAAAAGCCTCAGCCATAACGACTCAGACGGCAACGCCACTACCAACTAGGCCAGCCGCTAGTGGTCTACCCTCTCAGGTTGGCGGCTGCTAATATTAAGGCTAGAAAATATATGGAAAGATATCTAGGAATCGAAAAAATATCGATCACCGCTCTTATCTTATTGGCAATTATTGGTTTTGCTTGGTCAGTAACTAGCTTTCTGACGACGAGTAAAATTCCAGTCTCTAGAATTGAAAACACGCCGGAAAATTTCGCGGCTTTTAAAGCAGCCGAGTTGCCGGATAAGTGTCAAACGCCTCCAGACTATACTGAAACCGATTGGCTCGATCATATGTCACATCACCCCGACCAATACCAAGAATGTTTGGCCCAGGCAAGATAATAGCTTAAAACTAAATAATTATGCCTAAAGACCCAAAAATGAAATCGTTGTTCTGGGGTATTATCGCCGGTGCGGCAATGGCCGGATTTTATCTGACGATTATGCTCCTAACTATGCCGCCATCAGCCGTCTGGCTTAATTTTCTGGCAGTCTGGTACTTAATCTTAGCAATCATCATTGGCTTTGGCGTCCAAATCGGTCTTTGGGTTTACCTTAAAAACTGCGGCATGAATCATACTAATGGGGCCGTACCGGGAGCCAGCGGGACAATGTCGGGTACGGCCATGGTAGCTTGTTGTGCTCATCATCTGGCCGATGTTCTACCGATTCTAGGAGTTTCGGGGGCAACTATATTCCTGGCCCAATATCAGAAGTCATTCCTGATTCTTGGTGTATCTATCAACCTGCTGGGAATTGCCTATATGCTATGCCTGTCACAGAAAAATAAAAAAATAATGTCTAAACTGATTAAAAAGGAGATGGTTGTATGATTAAAAAATTCATGATACCGCGAACCGCTCACTGTGATGACGGTCACTGGATAATAAGATATTAAAGATTGATAAACCAACCCAGCCTTTTCTGTCTAATATGATAAGCACGGAAAGGGTTGGGTAGCGGGACGCGGCACTTAAGCAATTATAATAAATTATCACAAGCAATCATTATGGATTTACTAGTTAGTGCTTCAATCGTCTCAGCTTTCATTGCTGGAGTCGCCGCCCTCTTTGCTCCTTGTTGTATTACCGTGCTTTTGCCTTCATACCTGGGTTCGATTTTCCACGAGAAGAGAAAAGTCTTCTTGATGACTTTTGTTTTCTTTTTGGGAATCCTGCTTGTTTTTCTGCCTCTCGGTCTTGGTTTGGCGGCCTTTGGCCAAGTCTTAAGCCGCTATCACAACATCATATTCGCTTTTGGCGGCGCCTTCTTGCTACTGCTGGGACTAAGTTTGATTTTCGGTGTTCACATATCCCTGCCATTCCGAGTCCATCCTGTTCTTAAGGCTAATAATGTTTTTTCCGTTTTCACCCTGGGAATCTTTTCCGGCATAGCGACGACGTGCTGTGCGCCGGTTTTAGCCGGAGTTTTTGCGCTCTCGGTTTTACCGGGCTCTCTTTTTTGGGGCAGCATCTACACCTTAAGCTATGTTTTGGGCATGGTTTCACCGCTATTTTTCATCGCTTTGTTTCTTGATAAAACGGAAATCACTAAAAAATTCATGGCCGCCAGAAAACCATTGGAATTCTTATTGGGGAAAAAGCGGATCAGGCTGACTTGGACTGAAGCGGTCTCCGGCGTAACATTTCTGGCGATGGGAGCTCTGACTCTCTTTCTAGCCGCTACCAACCGCCTGGCGGTTCATTCTAGTTATCAGATAAATATTAATATTTATCTGACGCAACTCTTGGATTCCTTAAAAGGATCAATAAAGTTTTTTCCCGAGTGGGTCTGGGCTATATTTTTCCTTATGCTCTTCGTAATTATAACCATTAAAGCTATTAATTTATTTAAAAGTCAAAATACTATGAGCCATCTAAATAAAAATAACAACGTTACCACTTGGGTCCTGATTGGTGTAATAATAATCCTAGTCTGGGCATTGGGCAACGCTAGTAATAGAGGTCAATCAACCGATTTGGCCGGTGCGGCCAATCCAGCGGTTGATAGTATGGCCGGTCATCATACTGGAGGAGTAAAAAATTCGGCTTCAACCGCCAAATTAGAGGGGTTAGTTGGTAAGGTGTCACCTAACTTTTCCTTATCTGACTTTGACGGCAACAATTATTCTCTGGAAAGTCTTAAGGGAAAAAATGTCGTTCTTTTTTTTAACGAGGGCTTGATGTGCTATCCTGCCTGCTGGAATCAAATCGTGGCTTTGGCTGATGATAGTCGCTTAGAAGATACGGTCGTCTTATCGGTAGTGGTTGATTCAGCTCAAGACTGGCAAAGAGCAATCAGCAAAATGCCTAAGCTGGCCGAGGCGACCGTAGTTTTTGACACTAATCGAGAGATGTCAAATGCCTTTGGTGCGCTGACCACCCCTTCTTCTATGCATTATGGTTCTCTCCCCGGGCACACTTATATCGTTATTGATAAGGCAGGAATCGTCAGGCATGTCTACGATGACCCGAATATGGCAATTCATAACAATGGTTTAGTTAATGAGTTGGGAAAAATTCTATAATCTCTACCAAAAGATGTGTGCTATACTGATTACAGAATCACAAAAAATAAATAATTAATGTCTAAAATAATTAAAAGGAGGTGACTATATGATTAAAAGATTCATGATATCGAGAACCGGTCCCTGCTGCTAGGGACGCTGAAGAGTCATCCTGGACATGACCCTAAACCCCGCACCTTTTATAGACATAAAAGGTGCGGGGTAAACTGCCCATCGTTAATCATTGATTATTATTATTGATATGAAAAAATCGTCACTTATCCATGGAACGTCAATTGTTACGGGCATTTGGGGTGCTTTGGCATTGCTCGGCGCCTGGTTGGCCGGCCAAGGCGGGACATTTTGGGGATTTAGCCAATCACATCTTTTTAACGATGCCATTGCGCTTCAACTGATTGCGATCTCAGCCGGCGTTTGTGCTTTATATCGCCGACAGCTGGAACGTGATAACTAATAGTCGTATGATTAGTGTAAATTTCAAAAAAAAATTGTCGGCTTTACATTGGACTATAATTTGTATTTTGGTCGTTGCCGCTATTTTGCTAATAGTTGACCATTGGGCTCATGTGTTTGGCATTCTGCCATATCTATTGATTTTGGCATGCCCATTGATGCATTTATTTATGCACAAAAATCACGGCGGTCATGATAGTGACGGCAGTCAAGATGACCACAATAGTCACCGGCATCTTTAAATGTATGCTTTTTTGATCTAAATTAGACAACTAGCCCCAAACAAATCAATAATGTTAATCAACAAATTTTTACTCATTATTTTTCTTTTATTACTGGCGATACCCGGCAATGTTTCTGCCGCTGAGCCGCCAGACTCTTTAGCTGAGGTAAATCAAGAAACCACCGACGAATTCAATGTCCAGGAATACGATCCGGCGGACGATCGCTACTACCAGGCAGTGGTGACCAAAATCATTGACGAAATTTACGACGACGACCTTTTGATTCCGGCTATTGAAAGATTTTCTCAGCTCGTTGAGGTAAAATTACTTCAAGGGCCAAAAAGCGGTCAAACCATGGAACTGTCTTATGCTCCTGGCTCAACTGGCAATGGCGATCAGGATTTGAAAGTAGGAGAAAAAATCCTGGTGGTCCAAACCGAACAGCTCGGAGAAGAGGTGCATTATATTATTGATCGTTACCGCATTAAATCGGTGGTTTATTTGGCAATCTTCTTTTTTATCTTGGTAGCGGCTTTCACCGGCTGGAAAGGCATACGTTCAATTATTGGTTTGGGCTTTACTATTGCCGTAATTGTTTTTTACATTTTGCCCCGGATTATTGAGGGTGGCAGTCCTTTTATCACCTTTTTAATCGGCGGACTCATTATTGCTTTGATTTCAATTTATCTGGGGCATGGCTTTAATCGGCGGACCACCCTGGCGGTTTTGAGCACGTTAATTACCTTGATTATTTCAATTGGCGTTGCTATATTTGCCATTAAGTGGGCAAAAATGTTCGGGCTGGGCACGGAAGAAGCATTTTACGTTCAGGTTGGCGATCTAGCCACCATTAATTTACGCGGGCTCCTGCTGGGTGGAATTATCATCGGCATTTTGGGTGTTTTAGATGATGTGACCACCGCCCAAGCGGCAACGGTGGAAGAAATATACAAAGCCAATAATAAACTCAGTTTTCGCGAATTAACCAAGCGTGGTTTATCTGTCGGCCATGAACATATTGTGTCATTAGTTAATACGTTAGCCCTGGCCTATGTCGGCGCTTCCTTCCCTTTACTTTTGCTTTTTAAAACGCAATCATACATGCCGCTGTGGGTGACTTTAAATTCGGAACGGATTACTGAAGAAATAGTCCGGACTCTAATTGGCAGCAGCGCCTTGGTGATTGCCGTACCGATCACCACTTATTTGGCGGCATACTATTTTTTTCGTTTTGGCACCGCTCGGGTAGATAAATGAATTAAAAATTTTTAAAAAAGTCTTAGACAGCAATACGTAAGGCGCATGAATAAAACATTAAAACATTACGAAAATAGTATTTTTGTTACTGCTTCTCAGACGGAGGTTTTTTCTTACGTGGACGATCACGCTCGTTTTTCCTCGCACATGAGCCAGTCGTCTTGGCTAATGGGCGGCGGGCGGATGATAGTAGCGGTTGACGAAAGTCAAGGTCAAAAAATTGGTTCTCACATTAGGCTAAGCGGGAAAGTGCTTGGGATTAAATTGTTCTTAGATGAAGTTGTCACCCACTACGACCAGCCTCATCTGAAAGTCTGGGAAACAATCGGGGACCTAAAACTTTTGGTCATCGGCCATTATCGTATGGGTATTGAGTTAAAGCCGCAGCCGGCCGGTTCTTTATTGCGTGTTTTTATTGATTATGACTGGCCAAAAAATAACGCCTGGCTGGGACGATTATTTGGCGGAGTTTATGCGAAGTGGTGCGTTAACCAAATGCTTAAAGGAGTAAATGGTCACTTTACAAGTCCAAAGACATCGTTAAGGGCTGTTTACACCTGCCCGATGCATCCGGAAATAAAGCAAGACCAGGCTGGCCTGTGTCCTAAGTGCGGAATGGAACTTGTACCCGTTGAAAATAAAAAACTAGATTAAGACTAATAAAATTATTCAATTTTAGGCCGGTACTGCAATGCTTCGGCCACGTCCGCTAACTTAATGTTTTCTTCACCGTTCAGGTCGGCAATGGTCCGGGCTAACTTTAGAATCCGGAAATAAGAGCGGGCGGACAGTCCCAGCCGGTTAACCGCTTGCGACAAAAGGGTAACAGTTTTTTGATCAACCGGGCAAAACGCCTGGGTTTGGCGCGAGGACATTTCGGCGTTAGTTAAAATGTTTAAGTCTTTAAACCGCTGTTGCTGAATTTGACGAGCTAAAGTCACCCGCTGACGAATAGATTCAGACGGTTCGGCAATATTATCGTCAATCAGTCGGTCAATTTTAACTTTCGGCACCGCCACGTGCAAATCAATCCGGTCCAATAAAGGCCCGGAAATCTTTTTTTGATACTTAATCACTTGAGCCGGCCCGCAAGTACAACGCCGATCCGGGTCGGTTAAATAACCGCAAGGACAGGGATTCATTGCCGCAACCAAAATAAAATTAGCCGGAAACTGCAAAGTGCCGGCGGCGCGCGAGACAGAAATCACGCCGTCTTCCAACGGCTGGCGCAAATTTTCCAAAACTGAACGGGGGAATTCGGGAAATTCATCCAGAAACAAAACCCCGCGGTGCGACAAAGAAATTTCCCCGGGCCGGGGCCAGGCGCCGCCGCCGACGAGTGCCACGCCCGAAGCAGTATGATGAGGCAGCCGAAACGGTCGGCGTGTAATTAGAGGCTGGTGGTTTGATAAAACTCCGGCCACGCTGTAAATTTTTGTCACTTCCAAAGACTCAGCTAAGGTCATTGGCGGCAAAATAGTTGTCATCGCTTTGGCCAGCATAGTTTTGCCCGAACCGGGTGGACCGGACATCAAGATGTTATGGCCGCCGGCGGCGGCAATCTCCAGCGCCCGCTTAGCTTGATTCTGGCCTTTGATATAAGCCATATCATGAGGCAATGGCACGGCATTGTCCGCCAGGTAGCTGGCGAAATCCGGCCGACTGGGACTGATCAGCTCTTGACCTAATAGATGCCGCGCCAACTGTCTTAAATTTTGGCAAGGAATAATAGTTAGGCCGGAAATTAAACTGGCTTCCGCCGCATTATCTTGGGGTAAATAAATTGTAGTTACGCCGCCGGCTTTGGCGGCTAAACAAATAGATAAAACGCCGTTAACTGGTCTGAGTCCACCGTCTAAAGACAGCTCGCCGATAAAAATCTGCCGCGACCAAGCCGCTGCAAGTTTTAACTGCTTAGTGGTCAGTAAAATACTGACGGCAATGGGTAAATCATAAACCGGGCCCATCTTTTTTAGATCAGCCGGCGCTAAATTAATAGTTACTTTAGTCCGTGGCATTTCCAGGCCGGAATTTTTAATCGCCGACCTGACCCGCTCCCTTGATTCATCCACGGCTTTGTCAGGCAGACCAACAATATAAATACCGGGCAAAGCCAGGGAGGTATCAGCTTCCACTTCTACCAGTTCACAGTCCAGCCCCAAAACCGCGGCGGATAAAACTTTAGCAGACATAGAATATATTTAGGGTTAAAATATTAATGATTATTCTTGTCATCCTGAATTTATTTCAGGATCTCTTCTTGATTCAGATTCTGAAACAAGTTTAGAATGACACAACTATAAGATGTATAAATCCTCCCAGCGAGGGTTAACGCTCGTAATCAGATTAACCTTCCATTCCCTGTGCCAATTCTTAATCTGCTTTTCTCTAATGATTGCATTGTAGATACCATTAGATTCCTCATAATAAACCAATTTGTTTAAATTGTACTTATGGCTGAAACCCGGTATTAATTTATTTTTATGTTCATATATCCTCCTATTTAGGTCATTGGTAACACCGGTATATAAAACGTTGTTTCTTTGATTAGTAATAATATAGATATAATAATTTTTCATACAAAAAACGCGCCAAAATGGTGCGCTATATTGATTTATCAATTGTAACCTCAGCTTATCTTAATTCTAATATTTTGTCCAGAGTAAAGAATCTAAGACTGCTGATGCCTGGTTTGAGAAAATAATTGCTGGCTGATGACTAAAACTACGCCCAGGCTAATCATGGCGTCAGCTAAATTAAAAACCGTGAAAAATGGCACATTGATGTAATCAACAACAAAACCATACTTGAGCCGATCAATTAAATTAGAGCCGGCACCCAGAATAATCAAACTAAGAGAAAATACGAGCCAAACGTTTTTTTTATAATACAACTTCAGCAATATGGAAATTAGAATGATGATGATGATAACAGTCAAAATCACCGTCAAGGTTTTATTTAAGGGCAAGCCAAAAGCGACGCCGAAATTTTTTTCCAGCTGAAAACTCAAAAATCCAGCCACGGCTTCTTTAAAAAAATCAGGATTTTTAACAAACCAAAGTTTGGCCAGCCGATCTAAGACAAACAAAAAAAGCACCGGCAAGTTAATGCTTAGGTACTTTTTAAACATAAATTAATTTTCGCCTTTTAATTTCTTTTTGCAGTTAACACAAGAACTGGAAACCGGCCGGGCTAAAAGTCGACCTTCTTCAATCTCATTATGACAATACTGACAAATACCGTACTTACCGTTTTTAATATTAGCCAAAGCTTTATTGACGTCACGCAACTGAACTTCCAGGGTGTGCTCCAAAGAAAGCCGATCGCTGTAATCAGCCACCTCGGCGGCGTTTTCATCTTCATCATTACCAAACTCAGGAAACTGAGAATTATAGTTGTCTTTATTATTACTGTCCTTATTGGTAAAAGTGGCCAGCTCACGCTCAATCCTAGCCTTTTCTTCTTCCAAATTGGTTTGAATTTTGGCCAAAGACGCTTTATTCATATCATTATAATTATAACGTAAATTGATTTGGGAGGGAATACCATCATAGCAAAAATTTAGCCAAAGCAAAAGGGCGCGATTATGGCCCAATTTATAATAATGGATGGCTACGCGCCCTGGGAGTCTGTCTATACTGTTCTAGTGAGAAGGCAGAAAGCCAAATTTTGACTCACTCTCTTCCCACTAAAACAGAAAATTCTTTACAGACTGCTATATTTTTGTTCCCGCTGACTGGAACACTCCTCTACCTCTCTGTGGTTAGGACTCTCTTTTTGGCGTCCTTCAACCTAAAAATTTGTTTTTATTTTTGTAGGCCATAGTCAGTTTTATGACCCGGCTCAATAAGAGTAGTAGAGAAGAAAAAAGTTTCTCCAAACACTTTTAGGGAAACTTTTCTGATGTAAAGTAACAATATCTAGATTTAATATATCACACAAAACTATACGTGTCAATCCCCATTGTGATTAACAAAAAAAATTGCTTTATTTTAGCAAAATTTATGACTTTACAAAAACCAAGAAAGATTTTTTACTATATTACAAAGTGTTAACAACTTATCCACATTTACTATAAACATAGGTGGATAAGCCTAAAAACAAAAGAAAAATATGATGAACTTTCCAACGGACTTAATTTTCAATAACGCAGCCAGACAAACCAGAAGACTCTAGGGGTTTGATTAAAATTACGCCTGGAGGCAGATAGTCTCTGACCGGCCAGGTAAAGTTCTGTGGGTTTAAAAAAATCAAATTGCCAGCCAAGTCAAAGCCGCAACGATCAACTAAATCTGATACGACAATCTCGCTGGTAGATAAAAACTGCTCCAGCCGCTCAATTGAAGTAGCTAAAACAACGCGATTATTAGAAACAACATAAGCCGCGGCAAAATTAAGGCTGGGTTCGCTAAGATAGCGGACTACTTGGCCAGCTAAATCTTTAGTCTGCCAAACAAATGAGTCCGGCTCGGCAATTAGTTCAGTGACTTGACTACCGTCAGGCAAAAGGCGATCAACCGCCGTTGGTTTTTTCTGAGCTAAAATTATATTGATCAACCTTTCCAGCTGGTTGAGGGTTTTATTGTCAGAAGGCAAAGACAAAATGAAATCCAGGCCAAAAACATTCGGCGTCTGAGCCGGCAAAAGAATTAAGTCAACCGGCTGACTTAATAAATCAGAAAATTCATCGGCCAAATTAAAATTGTATAAAGCGGTGACAGCGGCGGCGGTTTGGCTGAAGGTTTTATTTAATTCCGGATCAACTTGAGACCAGATTGAAAAAAGTTCGGAAAGATTAAGGCCGGAACTGAATTCAAAAAAATCAGCCGGCAAATATTTAATTGAAGTTTTACTTTTGGCGCTGCTGGAAATAAAAGTCTTCTCCCTCACCAAGCTGAATTGCCAACCGCCGGCAGACTGATTAAAGTTTAGGTATAACTCCCCGGTCAAAAACTGAGTAAAAATTTCTTCCGCTAAATTTTCTGGCGCCAGATAACTTTTGACATTACTAAGATTAAAATAACCGATCAGAAGCTGGCGGCCAAACTTTTTAGAATTGACATTGCCGGCTAAAGAAAAAGTTTGGCCTTGCTGAACTTCAAGCAATTTTTTAATCGCCTCTTCGGAGGTGGTCACGGCGGTTAGGTTTTTTTTCAGCAACAAATGATGCGGCGATTGATTCAAAACAGAAACTACTGAATCATTTTTAGATTTAATGATTAAAACAAAATCCAACTGACCGCTGTTTTGATTCGGCACCGCCGCCAAAGTCACTTGCGAGCTAAAGGCTAAAATATTTTTTTGAAAACTGCCGGCTGGCCAACTAAAAATAGTTTCCAGCTGACCGTAAAAATTAGCAAAAGGTAAATCGGCAATCTCAACTTTAGACCAGGGCCAAGCCGGACCATTGGCTTGCAAATAAAAAACTGAATCAATTGGCACTAAGGATAGAATTTCAGACTGATCGGCCGTCGAGCGATAAATTAAGGCGGCGGATAAAATAATAACAAAAATCCCCGCCAACAGCCACCAGAATTTCTTTGCCCTCAAAGTTGAGTGTTGGGAACGGGACAAATTAGCCTGGGAATTTTGATGTTGGAAGGGATCTTCCATGCTAAGAGTAGTTAAGCTAAACGCTTGGGCTTGATGCGGCGCGACTGTTAATAACGATTACGCTTCTGGAAAAACTTATTCTTGTGATCATGGCCGCCGTGGCCGCCGGGACGATAACTGGATTCTACGGCGCCGGGCAATAAAGCCTTGATTGAAAGGCTGGTCCGGCCGTTTTCCACATTAATCACTTTGACCTTGACCGTATCGCCGATTTTAACCACGTCGGAGACTTTTTCCACCCGATGCGGCGCTAATTCCGAAATATGAACCATGCCGTCTTTACTGGGCAAAATTTGGACAATAGCGCCAAAATCCAAGATCTGAATCACTTTACCTTCAAAAATTTCACCGACCGTGATTTCCCGAACGATATTTTTAATCCAATCAACGGCTTTGGCCGCCGATTCCTGATCAATGGAAGTCACCAACACCAAGCCTTCAGGTTCAATATCAATTTGGACGCCGGTCGCGTCAATAATTTCATTAATAATTTTGCCACCCGGACCAATCACTTCCCGAATCTTATCCGGATTGATCATGAAGGAAATAATCCGTGGGGCAAAGGGTGAGAGTTCGGCTCGCGGCTGGGCAATAACTTTATCCATCGCACCAAGAATTTCTAGCCGAGCGGTTAAACCCTGATTTAAGGTTTCTTTAATAATGTTTAAACTTAACCCAGCGGTTTTAGTGTCTAACTGAATCGCCGTGATGCCGTCTTTAGTGCCGGCAATCTTGAAATCCATGCCGCCCTGACCGTCTTCCAAGTCCTGCAAGTCAGTTAAAATTTTGTAATTACCGGCGTTGTCAGACGCTAAACCCATGGCAATACCGGCCACTGGTTTAGCCAGAGGCACACCGGCATCCATTAAAGCCAAAGCGGAGCCGCAAGTGGAAGCCATGGAAGAGGAACCATTGGAACCAAAAACTTCAGACACGACCCGGATAGTGTAAGGAAAACTTTCTTTGTCCGGCAAAAGCGGTTTGATGGCTTTTTCCGCCAAAGCGCCGTGACCAATTTCCCGGCGGCCAGGTGAACCCAACCGGCCGGTTTCACCGACTGAATAAGGCGGAAAATTGTAATGATGCATGTAGCGTTTTTTACCGGAAACTTCCAAACCTTCCAAAAATTGTTCATCGCCCGGCGCGCCCAAAGTCACCACCGATAAAACCTGAGTTTCACCGCGGTTAAACAAAGCCGAGCCGTGAGTCCGGGGCAAAAGCCCGACTTCCACGCCTAAAGGTCTGATCTCAGTCAACTTCCGGCCGTCAACCCGCTGCTGGCGCTCCAGGATAGCGGCCGAAACTTCTTTTTCGATCGCCTCATCTAATAAGGCTAAAGCTTTTTTCCGGCGGTCTTTACCGATATTTTCACTGATTAAATAATTCAATAAGGCTGCCTCGGCTTTGGTCGAAACCGCCTGCCGGTCAGCTTTAGTCACCAATTTTTGGGCGAATAAAAGCTGAGGAATATTTTCTTTGAGCCATTGCTGGGTTTTTTGGATCGCTTCTTTTTCCGCGTCAGTGGCTTGTGAATCTTCTTCGCTGCTTGGCGTTGTCGCGGACAGTAAATCGGCTTTAGGCCGGCCGATAGCGGCGACCACCTGGTTAATCAAATCAATAATCGGGTTGGTGTGTTTCAAGGAAAATTCAACGGCAGAATAAACCACGTCTTCGGCGACTTCTTTGCCTTCGGCTTCAATCATCAAAACTTTATTTTCTTTGGCGGCAACGACTAAATCCAGATCGCTTTTTTCTCTGGCTTCAAATGACGGATTAATCACCCATTCTCCTTCAACCCGGCCGATTCTGATGCCGGCCAAAGGCCCGCCCCAAGGAATGTCGGAGATAGCCAAGGCCGCACTGGCGGCGACTAAACCGACAATGTCCGAGTCGTTTTCTTGATCAAACGAAAGCACGGTTAAAATAACCTGGACTTCATTTTTAATTTCTTTGGGGAAAAGCGGCCGGATGCAGCGATCAACCAACCGCGAGGTTAAAACCGCTTCGTCGCTCGGCCGGCCTTCGCGCTTAATCCAGCGACTGCCTTTAATTTTGCCGGCGGCATAAAGTTTTTCCTCGTAATCAACCGAAAGAGGAAAATAATCAACTCCCTCTCTGATACCGCCCAAGACGGCGGTGGCTAAAACTACGGTGCTACCGTAGCTGACGGTGCAGGAACCATTGGCCTGCTGAGCAAAATGACCGGTTTCGATCACCAGCTTTTTTCCGGCAAAATCTAACTCAAAAGTTTTTACTGACATAGTAATTGCCTTTCTCGATTTGCCGGAAACGCGATACTAATCTGCGAATACCCACGAATGTTAACACTCGCCTAGACAGCATTCGTAGATTTGCATCGCCAATTAACTTCTGGCAAATCAACTAATTAATGATTAATTTTTGTTAAACGTCTAATCCGCTCCGGCAATAATTTTTTAATCGAGACCTGATTGTTATTGACGTTAATTAAATAACGCTTGGTGTCTTGGCCTAAATCAATGTAATCATCGGAAGCGGTAATCAGCCGGGAAGAAGTGGTTTTGCCGAAGGCGATGATTTCCACCTGACAGCCTTTATTTTCCTGCAAATAAGTGACGAGGGGAACGTAATCGCCGTCGCCGGAAACTAGAACAACGCTATCAAGCCGATCAGCCAATTTAATCGCATCCATGGCAATACCGACGTCCCAGTCGGCTTTTTTGGCTCCGCCGGTGAAAATCTGCAGATCCTTGGCTTTAACTTCAAACCCTTGTTTATCCAAAGCCTCAAAAAAAGCCCGCTCTTCGTCGGACTCCGAACGAATGACGTAAGCGATGGCGCGGATCAATTTTCGGCCATCAACCGCCGTCCGCAAAACTTCCTTAAAATTCACCCGGGCACCATAAAGATTCTTGGCCGAATGATACATATTGGCCACGTCAACAAAGATGCCGACTCGTTGATCTTTATACTTAATCATAAGTTACAGTTTAAAAAATTATTCCTCAACCTCGGGTTCTGCTTCCGGCTCGGTTTCGGCTTCCACCTCTTCAATCGCATCAGCCAATTTTTTTTCTTTTTCGCCTTCAATTTTCGGTTCCAAAACTTTCAATTTCAGATCCTGAATTAAAGAGTGGTAGGTTTTTTCGTCTTCGCGCCGTAAATAATTTAAAAGTCGCCGTCTTTCAGCCACTTTTTTTAATAAACCCCGGCGGGAAGAGAAGTCTTTTTTGTGAGACTTCAGGTGCTTAGTCAGTTCTTTGATCTCTTCAGTTAAAATCGCGATCTGAACCGGAGAAGAACCAGTGTCGCTGGAGTGGGTTTTGTATTTAGCGATGATTTTTTCCTTCTTCTTTTTGTTCAACACAATGCTTGGCCCTTTCGCTGACGGTTGCCAAGTCTGGTCGTTAGCCGGGGTCAGCCGGTTTAAGGCGCAGCCGAGCAGTCGTCTTTTAACAATTAGCTTAACTACCATAACATAGGCAGGAATAACTGTCAACCCCGCACCTTTTCTCCGCCTGTCATTCCAGACTTTCAGTTAAAGGCTGATCTCCGCCAGAGGCCGATGCGCCTGCCAGCCTTTGGCTGGCCTCTGGAGCAAGCCTCTGGCGGAGATGCGGAACCAGGATTCGGCGGTACAATTGCTAGATTCCCGCTGGAGTTTACCACCCCCACACCTAAAATTAGCTTAATTTTAGGTGTGGGGGTAAAATATAAACATGAAGTTACTTGCCATTACGCCATTAATAGAAAAATTTTTAAGCCATCTTAAAAATCAAGACCACCTAAGCTTGGCGACAATAAAAAATTATGATTTTTATTTAAAGCGGTTTTTATTAGCCTCAAAAATTACTAACCTCAGTCAGCTGGACGATAAATTAATCAACCAATACCGGCTCTGGCTAGATAAACAAGCTAACCGCTTTGGCCGAACTTTGGCCGGCTCAACCAAAAACTACCATCTGATCGCTTTAAGATCATTTTTAAAATATTGGCAAAACCAAACAAGCTTGAAGGCCGAACAAATCAAATTAGCCAGGCTGCCCAATAGAAAAATTAGTCGGCTGGAAAATTCGGAATTGGAAAGATTGTTAGAGTCCCCTTTAAGAATCAAACAGCCAAAAATCATTCAGTGGCGCGATAAGGCGATGCTGGAGCTGCTTTTCGCCTCTGGCCTGCGCGTATCTGAATTGGCCAATTTACGCACCCAGGAGGTTAGATTAGAACGCGACGATTTTGTGGTTTTAGGCAAAAAGCAAAAACCCAGAAAGGTATTTATATCAAACCAGGCTAAATTTTGGCTAAAAAAATATTTAGCTGAAAGAAAAGATCAGTCGCCGTTTTTATTCATCCGCCACGACCGGGCCACTCGGCCGGGTAAAATTAAAGCAATCACAGCCAGAAGCATTCAGCGTCTGATTCAGGCATACGCCCGGGCGGTGGGCATAAAAAATCCGGTCAACCCAAGGATTATCCGTCACACCATTGCCAGCTATTTAATTAAAGAAGGCACGGATTTGCAGCAGGTCAAAAATTTACTCGGTCATTCTTCGATTTTAACTACCAGGAAATATAGGTAAAAAACGAATTTTCAAGCACCAAATCTCAAATAAAGGGTATTGACCGCAGAGCTTGCTCTGTCCACTTCTTACGCAGTCCCGTAGAGGCTTTAAGTTTACTATATACGGGACGGGGTATTACACCCTTTTTGGCTAGCTAAATTCGGTCCGCCTCAGGCGGACACTCGCCCTACGTCGCCAATAAATCCCAACCATCAAAAACTGCCATGACTAAATTTTGGATTTTGAAAATTGTTTGGGGATTAAAATTTGTAATTTGATATTTCCGCTGCATCAGCAGCGGCTGGCTGGTTGACTAAAGCTTAATTTTATAGTAGTATCATTTTGTTTTACGCCCCTGTAGTTCAACGGATAGAATGGGAGCCTTCTAAGCTCTAGATGGAGGTTCGATTCCTCCCGGGGGCAATGGTTATAACAGAAAAAGATTATTCCACTTTTTGGCGGAATTGGACACACTACTCGCCTATCACGGTTCTCCGCCATCCTATAAATTCTAAAGGGGCGGATCCGCCTCTGGCGGAGATTCCTGCTGGGAGCAAGTGAGACGGGGTGAAATTTTTACCCGCCAAAGCGTTAGCACCCGTAGCTCAACTGGATAGAGCATCAGCTTCCGGAGCTGAGGGTTACAGGTTCAAATCCTGTCGGGTGCACCACTACCGGCTAAGGTTCTCCGCCCACCTTAATAAGAAAACAAGAAGGCGGACCCGTCTCGGGCGGGAAATCCTGTCGGGTGCACCAGAAAACAATTTTCAATAATTAATTTTAAATTTTAATTAAATATTATAATATTGAGATTTTATTTAAAATTTATAATTTAAAATAAAACGTATCGGCTTTTTTCATCTAGACAACAAAGGGGTGACCATGGTGTAGTGGTAACACAAGGGTTTGTGGCACCCTTGACGAGGGTTCAATTCCCTCTGGTCACCCCTTTGTTGTTTTAGACTCAGCGAAAAGCTAAAAATGTCGGGGCGGTCGTGGGCTCGCCTGCCCCATCTGCCACCTTGGCCTCTGAGTTATATTGCTCGAAATCCGAGGATAAAAAATCTCCCAGCAATGGGAGGTTTTTATTATAAAAATAAATAATATCTATATACCAAGCTTCTGAGTTGTTGGAGGAAAAAAATTCATTAAATCATCCTTTCTGAGCAACAATAGACTATCAGAAGTTTTTGTAAGACCAAATGATTGATTTGAAGGGAAACCAACATACAGAACTTCTTTACCAAAGGTTTTTACTTCTTCAACAGCTGGAACTAAATCTGTATCTGAGCTAATTAATATCGCTTGGTCATATTCATCTAAACGAGCAAATTTAATCATCTCAATTCCAATTCGCACATCAACACCCTTTTCATGAAAGGAACCATCTGGATGTTTAATAATAGTTCCTAAAACCGTAGGGATATTATGTGTTTGGAGTAGGCCTATTAATCTTTGCTGATTGGCATACATTTCTTCTGACTTAACATCACCACCCCTACTCAGAGCACCGATATAATATCTTGCTCTAACATAATTGTTGCTTCGACATAGAAAATGGCAAAATTTTGTATAATCAAAATGAAGCAAACTAATCGTATTGTCATTAATTAACTTCTTGGCACCTTTATAAAAGTTATTGCCATCAATAAAAATTGAACATTTCATATTGTATTATGGCTTAATCATACAAAAAAACTGCCGTCCCGACATTTCGAGAAGGCAGTGAGATTAACTGTGGATAATATATCATTTAATTAAAGGCTTGTCAAATTTTGTCAAGCTTGAAAATGTCAATGTTAAAAAGCTGAATTTTTGTATAAAAAAAGAGCTGGCTAGGCTCTTTGTGAACTTTTCTGATTGCTTTAAGGTGCTGATAGCACTACGAAACTGCGATGTCGACTGGGGGTCGAAACTGCGCACAGGTCGCCAACGCTCCATGGATCAAGTGAATCCCGAATTGCCGAGCGGCCTGGACGTCGCCGACTTCGCCCGCATCGTAGGCGGCCAGTGCTTCTTCGACGGCATACTGCCATCGCGGTCCCCATTTGCGTGTTCCGAGCCGTGCCGTCCTCGAGCAATTATCAACCATCCACGAAACTCCCCGAGCCCGCATAAATGGGTTGAGCGAATCAACGGCTTCGATGACGCTTTCGTTGCAGATTTCGGATACACAATGACCTTTAACCATCAAAAGGTCAATCTGCGCCATCATAACGGCAATATAGACTGCCGCGGTAACGACCGGGATGTCCTGCGGACAGGTAATCCCCCTGTCACGCATTCCCTGGCCAATGAGCCACATCGGCGTGTTGCCGATTTTGGTCATCGGAATTCGTTTGAGTCGTTCACCTGCCATGATGACGCTGCTGATTTCATTCCCGCTTGCCACCTCCTCGTAGATTTCCGCAAGCAACGCCTGGGCGAGGGGGTAAACGTTCGCGTAGATTTTCAGAAACGTTGGACGCTGATCACCAAGGCTTTCAAAGACTGCGAGAATTCCCTGACGCGAAATGAGCGGACTGATTTGATCGGTGATGGCAACCACCGAATTAATAAAGGCCGTCTCGGGCCCACTGTTCGCCAGAACAGACCGGCGGAACAATGCCTCGACGATGCCATAAACCGCACCGAGCAGGATGCTGCGTTCGCCAACCAGATCGCTCAGGTATTCTTTCTCCAGGGTTGTCTGGAAGACGAACGGTGAGCCAATGGCAAGTGCCCAGCCGAGCGCGATGTCTGTCGCCCGACCATCGATATCCTGATCCACGGCAAAGCTTGAGTTAATGCCCGCACCGTTGACTTCTTGCCCCTGGAGATAGAGACGCCTGACCGAAGGCCCCATGCCTTTTGGGCAAACACCAATGACATTGATGTCGCGGGGCCATCTGGCGCCCACGCTTTTCATGTGCCCAACCAAGAATCCGTGGGAAAAGCCGAGTGTGGCTCCCGGCCTTATTGCACTGAAAACATGGATGCACAATTCAACCTGAGCCGCATCGGAGATCAGGAGCAACACCAGGTCCGACTCGCGGATGACTTTAAACATCTCACCGAGTGTCCCATCCTCGAAAGTGAACCCGGCGGCGATCGCTTTCGGGATTGATTGACTTTCGGCCTGCAGTCCAACTTTCACCCGAATGCCGGTACCTTTGAGCGAATCGCGCAAATTCTGGGCCTGGGCGGGCGCTTGTGAGCCCCAACCAATAACCCCGATTTGCCTGATGTCCTTGAAGGCCGCAGGGAGCAGCGGAAACTTGTCTCGTCCGCCGCGAATAATCCATTCTTGGCTGCCGCCAAGATCGACTAATTCCGGTACGAACACCTGACTTTGAATTGCAAGGTCCATCTTTCTTCCCTCACTATAGTTTGGAGTTTTCCCGAGTAACCGGGATTGCCTAATGGCAGTAGAAAATTACAATTTTTTGTTTATACTGTCAAGCAATGCTAACCGCTCCCCTAAATAATCCGTATATGATTGACATTATAACGAGGGCGTGATAGTATAAGTTGTTAGCTCATTTTTACAACGTCAACGTTTAGGAGGATTATGTATGACAATCCCGACAACCAGCCGTCAGTGGAGTGATGCTGTTGAAGCGGCAAGCAACGAAAGACAGTTGCTGAACCTGGTGATTGACCGACCAATCGTTGCGTGGTTTTTAAAGGGAAAGGGAGGGCGTGCCATCCAACTTCTGACGAAGGTGTCGGCCAGACTGGGCGACGATTGCTGGATCATTCAGGGGATTGGCTTCGATGAAACCAAGAAGCTAGAGCAAGGCCACATGACCATGGCACCCCGCCCACTGAAAGTTTGTCTCCATTGGCCAACTGAGGCCCGCGGATGGGTGCTATGTGAATTCACCGATGCAGCAGAATTCTTCCGCGCCGCGCTTGCGTACCTGGAAAGTGCACCCGAATCTACTGCAGATTGATTTACCCATTAGTCAGTAAATTGCCCTTGGATACTTCAAGGTTAGCCCATGCCGGTTATCAAGCTGGCATGGGACTTTTTTTAGATCAACCAAGGGTGCACCTTACCAATGGCAATTTTAATTGGATCAATCCTCAGTCCTAAATGCGCCGAATCCCGTCGTTTACGAACAACGGGACGAATAGACGCTTATTTGATATTATTAAACTATGGATACAATGGATGACAAAATTGCGGCAAAAATATTAATCAATCTACTGAATAAAGATTCGCTTGGTGCCGAAGAAAAAGAAGCGGTTAAAACCGCTATCGGCGTTTTGAGTTGGACGGCATTATCAAAAAGCAGAATCAAAAATTTGAAAGCCAGAAGAGATAAAAGTGCCAAGCAATGATAAACTGAATCTGTCTCTATGCCCAGCGCTTTACGGCTGGACAATTTTTTTACAAAAAAATACCGCGCTGCTCCAAAAAAGGAGAGCGCGGCTTATCTTAATAAGGCAAAAAATCAACTGGTAAAAACAACTAAAAATTGATTCAGGCCGGTTGAAGCGTTTTTTTATCCTGTTTTTTTAAAAGCCAGGTTAAAATCGGCGGCGTCAAAAGGGTGGTTAAAATAACCACGATGACCAGGGCCGAAAAAACCGAATCAGAAATCACGCCCAAAGTTCTGCCTAGCGTGACAAAAATCAAACCGACTTCGCCCCGGGGAATCATGCCGACGCCAACAATCCATTTATCAACTTTGCCAGCGACTGTTCCGGCCACCAGTTTGCCTAAAAATGCCACCACCGTGATGCCTAAAGCCAAAAGCAAAATCGGCAAATTAAATAAAGTTTCCAGCTTGACACTCATGCCCGTCATTACAAAAAATAGAGGTACCAAAAGGTAGCCGACCGGCTTGATTAAATCTTCCACGTGCTTTTCCTCATGCTGTTCTAAAACCTCGTGTATTTCGGCCAAGCCGCTGGCCGAACCGTTGGCCATGACAGTTTTAACGTCTCGCACTATCTCCGGTTTTTCGAAATCCTTGAAATGAACCGGGTCCAAAACCAAACCGGCGGCGAAAGCGCCAACGATCGGCGCTAAACCTATTTTTTGGGCCAAGTAGGCAAAAGACAAACAAAAAATTAAAGCCATGGTAAACTTCATGCCACTGCCGGAATGAATCTTTGATAAATATTTGCCGAATAAGGGAGCCAAAAGTCGACCGAAAAATATGGCGCCGATCAAAAAAAGCAGAGCCTCTAAGGTAATAAAGCCGATCGTCAGCAAACTGGCGCCGCCCGTGGTGGCGATGGCCGAAACAATCGCCAGAATAATCAAACCTAAAACATCATCAATCACGGCCGCGCCTAAAACGATCTGAGCTTCCTTGGTCTGGAGTTTGCCTAAATCTTGAAAAACCCGAGCGGTGATGCCAACCGAAGTGGCGGTTAAAGTGGCGCCCAAAAATAGATAAGTGGTAAAGCTTAACCCGGGCAAAAGCCAGGGACCAATTAAATAAGTGCCGCTGATAAAAGGCACTATCACGCCGACACAGGCGACTAAAAAAGCTTTGACGCCGACCTGCTTCATCCGCTCAATGTTGGATTCCAAACCGATTTGAAAAAGCAAAATGACCACGCCCAATTCGGCCAAAAAAGCGATAAATTGATCCTGTTTGATATTTTCAAAAATACCCAAGCCAACCAGAATCAGATTGCCTAAAACCACGCCGATAATCAGCTCGCCTAAAACCGCCGGCTGGCCAATTCGTTCAACCAAAGAGGCCAATCGGCCCGCCAGCAAGATTAAAGCTAACCAAAGAAAAGTCTCGGCGAATGAATGGGCTGAACCGGCTGCTTCACTGTTGGCCAAAACCGGCGCCACCTGGACGAAAAATAACCCCACCAAAACGACGAAAAATAAAAAAGATTTCTTCATGCTGGTTTAGAAATTAAATTTTATTAGTTAATTGAAAAAGTAATAAAATTATGATAACAGATTTTTTTAAAATGTCAACGGTTGGAAAAATAAATATTTGGTGATATTTTTACAAAAAAAATACCGCGCTACCCCAAAAAGGAGTGCGCGGCTTACTGTCAGACAAAAGATCCAGATAATTACAAATCCTCCTACGCCAGTGCTGTTGGCTTGCTTGGTTTGCCGAAAACCGACTATTTCTCCCAATCGACATTGAGCAGCTCGGGCTCGACTCTCTCCACGAGCCGTTCGTAAGCGGCAAACATCCGATCGTACACCGGAGCATTCTCGGGCTGAGGTTTAAAGACGCGATCGTCGTTGGGACGCATTTCATTAAGGAACCGAGGCCAGGTCAGGGCGGCATCCTGGGCGCGACGATAGCCATACAGCGCCATGAGGCCAGCACCCATGGCCGATGCTTCTTCGGCCACGCCCGTCATGCGCACGGGCACCTGGAAAATGTCGGCGGTCATTTGGGCAAACCAGTCCGCATTGTTTTTGACGATGCCGCCGCTCAGCACGATTTCATTCAGGGGAATGCCCTGAGCTCTGATGGCATCCATACTGTGCCGAACCGTAAGCATCGGTGCCATGAGCGCCGCCCGGACCACGTTACCCGGCGTGGCATTCTCATCCGTGAGGTTGAACATGGCCGGACAAGCACCGCTGGCAAGACCCACGCCATGTTCGGCATTGGCAAAGGGTAGAATCACTACCCCGCCGCAGTTGATCGGAGCCCTGGCCGCTTCAGACAGCAAAACGGTAAAAGGATTGACGCAGCGGCCGAGCAGGTCGCCGAACAACTTCTTGATAAAGGTATTCGCATATGAGGTGCCGTTCTCCACGTGAACCATGAGAAACGGCAGACCGTCGGCGGTCATGAACGGCTCGACGCCGGGATGCAGGCCGCGGAATTGCTCCTGGCTGAGAAGATTGGCGCAGATTGAGGTACCCACCGAGAATGAGGCGATGCCTGGCTTGGCCACGAAGGTACCGGCCAAGACCGCGGGCTGATCGCCTTCCGGTGAAATAATCGGCGTGCCAGCGGGCAAACCGGTCAGCTCGGCTCCGGCTTTGCTGAGCCCGCCGACGACTGTTCCGACCATCACCGGCTCGGGCAGCAGTTCGAGAATCGGCCGAACACCATGACCGCTGACCATCTGGTCAAAAATGGCGGCCAGGCGAGAGTCGTACTGGCCGGTGGCCGGGTCAATCGGGAAAAGTCCTCGGGCTTCGCCCAGGCCGAGCTGTCTGATCGTCGGGTCAAGGAAAGACGCGATCACCCCCGACGGTGGCATGATCAGCGAACACTGCCGAGCCAACTTGGGCTGATTGCGAATCGCCCAAAGCCAGCGGGCGATGGTTAGGCGACGCGGAATCCAGCAACCAAAGGCTTCGGTGAGCTCCCGGGCCTCCGGATCGTTTCTCTCATCACACCACAGCATCACGTCCTCGACCCAGTGGCCATCCGCGAGCAGCATACCTAGGCCATGCATCTGGGCTGAAGGGCAAATGCCGAGGCACTGACCCAGCTCGATGCCGGCGTCTCCGGCCGCTTTCAGGACCTTGGCCATGGCGGTCTGGAGCGCTATTCGCCAGTCCGTCGGCCGTTGAGTTCTCTCCCCCCGATCTCCTTTAAATAGGGGGACATCGCAATCGCCTTGGACGATAAGCTGACCATCAAGATCAAGCAAAACCGCCGTCAGCGTTTGCGTTCCGTCATCAATTGCTACAACGTAGGTCTTCGCCATTGTCTTCCTTCTCCTTTCCCTTTTCCAAAATTTGAGGAAATATGACCGGACACTTGGCACCTTAACAAAACCGATTTTTACTGTCAAGATTAACATCTGTTGTGAATTTGGAATAAAAAATAGCACTCGGTAAAACCGAACGCGAGATTGGCCTATTAAAAGTGGCCTTGATTAAATTTAATTTTGATGCTAAGATGATTATCTAAATTGAAAATCAAAATTTATGGGACAAAACAGCGCTTTAAAAGCCAGGATCAAACACGCCAAAAAGAACACTAAAATTGGCAAACGACTGGCTAAACACACCAAGGACTTGAGAAGCAAAAAATATAATTACGTTGGCTAAAGCTGACACCAAAACCAGACCAAGAGGTCTGTTTTTGTATTGATGAAAATTTGATGAATCTAACGTAATAAAAGACCACTTTTACCGTCTCCTTTAGTGCAGGGAGTAGATATTTCAGCCCTGAAAACCGGCCTAATAACCACAAAACAGTGTTAATGAGGCCTAGGTAATCAGCCACCATCTTGCCGAAACCGCCAAAAAGATTGTTAAAAAAAGCAGTCTTGCTGGTTAGTTGGTTATCCAGAGATGGAATACTCCCTGCGCCGCTAAACAGCAAAAACGCCCCACTGGGGCGTTTTTGCATTGCTTTAAATTTAAATCGTCTCTTCAATCTTTTTGCCGATATCAGCAATAGTCCAATCGGATTTAATCAAATATTCTTTACCGCCAGCTTGTAAAATCTGGCTAACGGTTTCTTGATCACTTAAATTAGTCAGGACGATCACTGGGATATCGGCAGTCTGTTCCGTTTTTTTCAAAATTTCGAGAACCTCAATACCGTTTATGTCGGGCAAATTTATATCAAGTAGAATCAGGTCCGGTTTATTTTTTGTTGCCTCTGACTTGGCCTTAGCTAATCCGTCGTGGGCATTCAAGGCAGTCAGCACCTGAAATTTATCTTGCAAGCCTAAACTCAAACTACGGACCAAGGCTTCGTCGTCTTCAATGATTAGGACTGTTTTGCGGGCACCAGACATAAAATTAATAAAGAGTTAATAAGTCACCTCGTCTCGCCCCGCACTAAACCGTTAGACCGAAAGATTGGATATTTATTCGACTAAGCCGCAGGCGGTTCCGAGGGAAAAAATTTAATTATCAATTGAAATTGTTCGGGTTTGGTGCGGGGTCGTCTTCAATGATTAAAATTGTTTTTTTATCTTTAGCCATTTTATTTGATTTTGACAAAGTGTCTCTTGCCTTTTTGAATTACCACGCCGTCTTGATCAATTTTGCCGATCTCAAAATTCTGGTCTTTGACCACTTTGCCGTCAACTCGAATGCCACCCTGGCTAATCAGCCGCCGAGCTTCGGATTTGGAGCTGGCTAATTTTGTTTCTTCCAAAACATCGATAATATTTTTTGATTTGGCGTGAACAATTTTAATCTCATCGGGGTTTAATTTTTCCTCAAAAACTTGTTTAAAACTTTCTTCGGCTTTAATCGCCGCCGACTTGCCCCAATAAAGCTGAATTAATTCATAAGCTAAAAGCATCTTCAGTAACTTGGGATTTCTCCCGCCGGCTAAATCGGCTTTGAGTTGATTAATCTCGGCCAGCGGCACCTGAGTAATCAGCTCAAACCCGGTCAAAATTAAAGAATCCGGCCAGCTCATTATTTTGCCGTAAACTTCAGTCGGCTGATCCGCCAAGCTAACCATATTGCCCGTCGTTTTACCCATCTTTTTGCCGGTTGGGTCTTCTAATAACTTTGTTGTCAAAACAAATTTTTCCTTGTTTTTCGTTTTTTTCATCAATGTCCGACCAGCCAACATGTTAAACATCTGATCGTTGCCGCCAATTTCTAAATCAACATCCAAAACCACCGAATCATAGGCTTGGAAAACGGGATATAAAAATTCATTAATATATAAGTCCTTACCTTCCGCCATCCTTTTCTTAAACATACTGCGAGCTAAGGTCTGCTGAGCTGTAAATTGAGAAGATAATTTAATCAAGTCCTCGAATTTTAATTTATCCAACCATTCCGAATTATATCTAAAGATTACTTTTTTCTGATCTAAAATTTTATAAATCTGACTTTTATAATCCTTTGAATTTTTTAAAACTTGCTGACGAGTTAAAATTTTTCTTGCTGAATTTTGATCACTCGGATCACCGATCGTGGCGGTAAAATCCCCAATTAAAATAATCACCTCATGGTTTAAATCTTGAAACTGTCTTAACTTTAAAAGTTGAACCAGGTGACCCAAATGCAGGGTCGGGCCGGTCGGATCAATGCCGTGGTAAAGTCGCAACTTTTTGCCGGAACGTAAAACCTTTTCCAGCTCTGGACGTGAAGGATAGATAGCCTCAACCCCGCGGGTTAAAAGCTCATTAATTTTCTTTTCGTCTGGTTTGGCCATAATTTAAGTTTTAGCTTGTAGCTTGCAGGTTTTAGGTTATTAGATGATAGGTTTTAGACAATCTACTACCTATCACCTAGCCCCTAATAACTATTGTACTCTAAACATTTTGCCGTGGCCGGGAATGATATAATCGGCCAAAGCTAACAGGCGTTTCCGGCTGGCTTTCAATTGCTGCCAGTCCTTGGCGTAAGGATCGCGGCGGTTAACTAAACTCTGGTAATCCAGCTTTTGTTTGTCTTTATCTGCCCACCAAAACACATCGCCAGCAATTGCTATTTTACCTTTTTTTGTCTGGACTAACAAAGAGCAGTGCTCAAAAGCATGGCCGGGAGTAGAAATTACTTGAATGCCAGTAGCGGGAATGACTTTTTTGTACTCAATAATTTTATCACCCCGGTTGATAGTGTTACCATCATGAATATCATGGTCGGGGAACAGACGGATGTTTAAAATATGGTCTAAGTGATAATGGGTTAAAAAAACAATATCAATGTCTTTTGGCTTCAAACCTTCTTTTTTCAGGGCCGAGAGCAGCCGTGGCGCGTTGGCGCCCGGGTCAACGATGACCAGATAACCCTGGTCTTTAATCAGTGTCGTGTTCGGCGAAGCAAACCAAACGCCGTTTTTAACCCAAGCGTAACCCCGGACTAAAATTTTGACTGCGGCTGTGGTTTTAGACTGCCTTCTCCCCTGGCGGGAGAGGGTTGGGGAGAGGGGTGTCATTTTAAACTTTTTAACTGCTGCTGGATTTTTCCCAGATTCTCTTTATTTTCCTCCAGCTTTTTTTGCTCATTGGCAATAATATTTTTCGGCGCCCGTTCCAAAAACTTTTGATTCTGGAGTTTATTTTCCAGATGAATGATAAAATCTTTGACACGCTTGACTTCCAAGTTTAACCGAGAAACTTCTTTACCTATGTCTATCATATCAGAAACCGGCAAATAAATCTCCAGGCCGGCCGCCAAAGCGGAAAGAGAGCCGGCCGGCTTTTTGCCTTTGACTAAAACCTCAAGCTCGCCAAGACGGGCCAGGGACTTAATTACCTCTGACTGGTCTTTGATTATTTTAACCTTAGGGCCAGCCACGATAATGGCGGTCAAAAGTTTGCCCGGCGCAATATTACTCTCGGCCCGCAGATTGCGAATAGTGGAGACAACCTGCTGAACCAAATTGAAATCCTTAACCACTTTGGTTTCGCGACTACTGACCTGGCGGCTAACCTGAGGCCAGGACTCCACCATCAAAAGCGCTTTGGGCTTACCGTTGGGATCAATCATCGCCCAAATCCGCTCAGTGACAAAAGGCGTAAAAGGATGCCAAAGTTTTAATAAGTTCTGCAGAACATAAAGCAAAATGTCGTCTTTGCCGCCTTCAATTTTAGCGATCTCCAAATACCAGTCGGCGAATTTTGACCAACTGAATTCATAAATCGCCTCCCCGGCCATAGAAAATTGATAAGCATCAAGGTGGGTGGTGACCGTACTTTGCAAAACGGTTAATTCATCCAAAATCCACTGATCAGCCAAAGTTTTTGGTTTTGGCCGCGTCTCAATCAGTTCGGGCTTTTTAGTAGTCATTAAAATATAGCGCGAAATGTTCCAAAGTTTATTGATAAAATTCCGGGCGCCGGCAATTTTACTTTCCGCCAAATTCAGGTCATTACCCGGTGTGACGCCAATCAATAAACTCAAACGAACGGCGTCAGCGCCAAACTTTTTGATCACCTCCAGGGGATCAATAATGTTATCTAAAGATTTTGACATTTTCCGGCCTTGTTCGTCGCGAACCAAACCGTGAAGATAAACCTGCTGAAACGGCACCTGATCCATCAAATAGGTGGACATAATGATCATCCGCGCCACCCAAAAAAATAAAATGTCATAACCGGTTTCCATCAGCGATGTTGGATGAAACGTCTTCAGATCCTTAGTCTTCTCCGGCCAGCCGAGCGTCGAAAAAGTCCAGAGGCCCGACGAAAACCAGGTGTCGAGAGTATCGGGGTCTTGTTGCCAGCCTTCGCCCGCCGGAGGCGTAGAGCCGACGTAAACTTCATCTTCCGTTAGACTTTTATCCAGTTTTGAGTTTTGAGTTTTCCCGCCGGAGGCGGATCCGCCTTTGGCGGAGGATTTCGGATTTTCCCGTTTACGGTAGTAAACGGGTATGCGGTGGCCAAACCAAATTTGCCGGCTGATACACCAGTCCCGTAAATTCTCCAGCCAGTGATAATAGACTTTTTTAAACCGTTCCGGAACAATTTCCACTTGGCTGTCTTTGACTACGGCCAAAGCCCGCTCCTTTAAAGATTTGCCGCCAAATTTTTTGATCGGTTTATTAACAGCGATAAACCACTGCTCTGAAACCAGCGGCTCTACCGGCGTATCACACCGATAGCAAACAGAAAGATTGTGAACGTAATTTTCGTCAACGTGATCAACTAGTCCTTTACTTTTCAGCAATTCAAAAACTTTATGCCGGGCGGTGGCAACGTCCAGACCGGCAAACGAGCCGGCGACTTGAGTCAGCTCTCCTTTTTCGTTAATGATTTTTTCGATCGGTAAATGATATTTTTGAGCCAGTTCAAAATCAACAAAGCTGTGGCCAGGGGTAATTGTCATGGCGCCACTACCTAAATCCATCTCCGCTACTGGATCGGCAATCACTTTGGCGGTAATCGGTCCTAAAATCCACTCCACCGGCAGCTCTTGGCCAACCAAATCTTTATAGCGTTTGTCATCGGGATGGACAATAATCACCTTATCGCCAAATTTGGTTTCCGGCCGGGCGGTGCCGATTACCACCGGTCCATATTTAAAATAGTAGAACGGCGCTTTTTGTTCCCGATATTCCACTTCGTCATCCGCTAAAGTTGATTGGCACCGCGGACACCAGTTAACAATCCGGTTGCCCCGATAAATCAACCCGTCTTTATGCATCCGGACAAAAGCTTCATTAACGGCTTTGGTCAAACCGCTGTCAAGCGTGTAGCGTTCTCGCGACCAGTCGCAGCTCGACCCCATTTTTCGGATTTGATTGCGGATGGTATTTTGGGACTCCACCACAAAGGTTTTGACTCGCTTTAAAAACTCTTCCCGGCCCAAGTCATGCCGAGACTTGCCGTCTTTGGCCTTGATTAATTTTTCCACTTTAGTCTGGGTCGCAATGGCGGCGTGGTCAGTGCCCGGCAGCCACAAAGTTTTCTTGCCCAGCATTCTTTGATAACGAATCACCAAGTCTTGAATCGTAATAAACTCGGCATGGCCGATGTGCAGCACGCCGGTGGCGTTGGGCGGCGGCATGGCAATGCTAAAAGCTTTCGGCCGATGGCCGGGTAGATTATCGGGATTAAAAAAACCAGACTCTTCCCACTTTTTGTAGATAGAGTCTTCAACGTTTTTTGGTTCGTAGACTTTGGGAATTTCCTGATTACTCATGTTTACTGATTAACCCTTTGATTATACATTTAAAATAGGCGATTTTAAACCCCAGCCAAAACTGGATAAATCCGCTTTGATACTTTTATTTTAGCTAATTTCCAGGTTTTTTGCAAATTTTTAGGGTCAAACTGGCCTACCCTTGACACATTCTGGGCAAATGATTACAATGACAGATTCCCCAAAAAAAGGTATAATTAAATAATTTCTAAATCCGAAATCCCAACCCCGGCTTCGCCGTAGCTCCGGCGAGGCGAGTCTAAATCCTAAATCCCGATGTAATCGAGGATCCTCGACGAAGTCGGGACAAATTCAAAGCGTTTAAAACATTGGGCATTTGAATTTTGATATTGTTTCGAATTTAGGATTTGGTGCTTCGAATTTACTGAAACTATGGCCTTAAACGAAGTTCAACAAATTGAAAAAGAAATCAACCAGAGTCGTCACGCTTTAATTACTTTTGATAAAGATTACTCGGTTGATGCCGTCGCCAGCGCTTTAGCGCTTTATTTAATTTTGCAAAAAAAAGGTAAATTGGTTGATATTGTCTGTGACGGCTTTGACCTGCCCAAAAACCTCAGATTCTTGCCTCAGGCGGAAAAAATCAGCCCGCGGCTGGCTAATCTCCAAAAACTGATTATTAAAATTGCCGGCGGCAAAGAAAATATTGATCAGTTTAATTACAACATTGAAGGTGACGGATTAAAAATTTACTTGACGCCAAAAGACGGAACCATTAATGTCGAGGATATTAAAACCGAAAGTTCAGAATATAAATATGATTTAATTTTTGTTTTAGATACTGCCGACCTGGACTCTTTGGGCACTATCTACCAGAAGTCAACTGAATTTTTTTATAATACAACGATTATTAATATCGACCACAAGTCGGAAAATGAGCAATTCGGCCAAATCAACCTGACCGACCCCAACGCGGTAGCGACCGCCGAAATGGTTTTTGAATTAATCAACGGTCTGGGAGAAAACTTACTGGACCAGCCGATTGCCACTTGCCTTTTGACCGGTCTAGTGGCTAAAACCAGAAGCTTCAAAACGGCCAACGTGAGACCTAAAACTTTAGAAGCGGCCAGCCAACTTTTGATACTGGAAGCCGACCAACAAACCATCGTTAAAAACTTATACCGCAGCCGGACCCTGGCGACTTTAAATTTATGGGGCCGGACGCTAGCCCGCCTAAAAAGCGACGACAGCAATAAATTGATCTGGTCGCTTTTAACCGACCACGATTTTCTTGATTCCCAGGCCGATCAAAAAGATTTGCCCGACGTGGTGGAGGAATTGATATCTTTCATCCCCGGCGTCGAAGTGGTGATCTTGATCTATCAGCTCAACGGCCAAGTTAAGGTGCTGATTAACGCCTTGAAAAATCACAATGCCCTGTATCTGGCAAAAACTTTCCGGCCAGAAGGAACAAAAAATGTCGCCACTTTCTCCCTGACCGGCACCACGCTTCTGGCCGCGGAAAAAACCGTGATTGAAGAAATCAAATACAACATTGGTAAAAAATAACTTAGGTGGTTATAATTGCTAGCGAGGAGTCAAATGGGCGTAAATGTCCATTTGAGCCGAGCGACGCGATTCCATGGATAGATTTACTTAGCTCCAATTAATCCATATAATATAAAGGCAACCATTAGTTCCTCAAGCATTTAATGCGCGCATAGCTCAATGGTAGAGCACCGCCCTTATAAGGCGGTGGTTCTTGGTTCGAATCCAGGTGCGCGCATTAAATGCTTGAGACAAGGCGGTGGCTCCTAGTTTCCCGCCACATTAATTATTTTCAATAAAGGCGGCCACCGCCATGGGCGGGGTCCCGCCGACGGCGGTGAGATCCTCGATTTTGTGACCAAATCAAAGATTTGGACAAAATCGGGACGAATCCGGGCATGCCCACCACGTCTTTCGCGAAAGACGTGGCCCATTGTCTGAAAACGTTAATCTTGCCAAAGAATTTTTTTTAGGCTATATTGGTAACTAACAAAAAACAAAAATAACATCTAGCAAGAGGGCTCGTAGCTCAGTTGGTTAGAGCGCGTCGTTGACATCGACGAGGTCTGCAGTTCAAATCTGCACGAGCCCACCATAATTATCATATACAAGGCCAATGGTTTCCCGCCACTACTATTTTTAAAAAGAAGGCGGGATCCTCGATCCACGACGTAAAGTCGGGATCGGGACAAATCCACGTGCGCCCACCATAAATTTTTGCGCCAGCAAAAATTTTAGTAGTTAGTAATTGGTATTTAGGGCTTAAAAATTACTTTTTGTTAAAAAAAGGGGTTCAGCCGAATTGATCGGTGACCCCAGGGGAGTTATGATTGCCGATTGGCGGCTTTCATTTTGGACCGTGATTTTTGTGACCCCGGCTAAGCCCGGGGACATAACGATCCGACGGCCTACCTAAACCGTCACGGTGAGGAACCTGGACTGGCCGCTTGTGCTTTTTGGCCAAACGAAGTTCCTCCTTCTCTTTTCGACTCAAGCGATGGCTTGGGCCTTTTTTGTTCTTGCCGTTACTACCCAACTTGGTACCCTCCTCCAAGTAAAATCAAAAACGATGGAGTTAGCATAGAAAAAAATTTTCAAAAAGTCAAGCCGGCTAAGACCAAAAAATTTGAAACTAAAAAAAATCCGCGGCTCTGACCAAGAAACGCGGGGTTAGGATTCCTCTTACTTAAGATCACCTCAGGTGATAATGCAGTTGTCATCAGTGCTCTCAGGACAAATTGGCAGATCGTAGTACCAGGCCGGTACAATTACCGGTTCACCCGGCACGCCGCTCCAATAAATGTCATGAGTGATCACTAATCTGATAATGAACCATTGCCAACCATGCTCAGCCGGCTTGATTTTCTTTTCGTAAAGCGTTTCGGCCGTGTCACCTTTGACCAGCGGCACTCGAAATTCGAAGAACCTAGGACCGGCGTCATAAACCTCGGTGACAAAATGCATGGTGACGCCCGACTGAGTGACTTCACCGCACTCGAACGCAGCAATTACCGCTTCATGGGCGTAATGACCATACAGACCAGGCCCGCCGAACTTCGGCAATAGCGCCGGATGGATGTTGATGGTGACGTTCGGCGGTAGGCCGATAGTCTTTTTCAGCCAGCCGGACAAAACGATGAAATCGGGTTTAAAGCTATTAAGTACCGCTGTGTAGGCCTGACCGTCAAATGGTCCGACCATATGATAAAACGGTAGCTGGTACTTATCGGCAATCTGGCGAACGCCGCCCGATTCATGGTTAGACACAATGCCGACGATATCAACCGACAAATTGTCCACCAAGGCATGCTCGATGATTTTCTCTAGCCCGGAGCCACCGCCATCTTTGGTACCGGAGGCGAGAATCAGCAAACGAGGATTAAGGCTACTCATGGCTGCCACCTTTCTGCGATTACCGCCAATAAAGGAATAAACTTGCGGTTCGATTACCTCTACCAAAAACGAGGCTGAATCGTCGGTCTAGAATCAAACCTATTTAGCCGGCTCCAGGTCGAATCGGCAATCGGGGCAGCCATTGGCCCGCTGCGGCGCTTTCCATGGCCGTGGCGGTGAGCCATGGCCCAACCAGGCTTCCTGGACCGATTAAACTTATAAGACGACCGTTTCATCTCTCGCCGCTCGGACCTCGGTAATGACGAGGAATGAGAGCCAGACAACATCTGCCGGATACGGTTCCGACTCAGGCCATTGTTCATGGTAATTACTCCTGAATATTGATGAAAAGAGCGACGGATAATTCGCCCTCCTACAACCTGGCTGAATCTTACTAATTTAGTTAATTCTCGTCAACCTGGATAATAAAAAATCCGCCCCAGAATGACCCGAGGCGGGAACGAACAATAATTGGTTGCATTTTGATTCAGGCGGCTTCACAGCCGATTTCGCCGATATCGGTGCGGTGAAACTGACCGGGCCAATTGACCATTCTGACCACTGCCAGTGTACGCTGCCGAGCCAGCTCTCGGGCGCGCCGACCGGTTCGGCGGCAAAAAATGCCAGTAACCCGGCCACCATTAGTCCGGATGGCCCTGCCCTTTTCTGAAAAAGTAGTGCCGGCGTGAACGAAGATGATGTCTTTGAGTGGCCTGACCTGCTCCAGGCCGCTGATGATGTCGCCATCCTGAAATCCCTTGCGCCGCACCGTGCCCGGATAGCCCTCGGCCATCTGAATTAAGTACACGGCCCGACCTTGGTGGAACTTGACCTTGATGTCCTTGATGCTCTGGCCGGTGGCAACGCGGTAGAGCAGTTCGCCCATCCCCTGTTGACACATACCCATAATCACCTGACACTCGGGATCGCCGAAACGAACGTTGATCTCCAACACTTCGGGACCCCTATCGGTCAGCATCAAGCCAAAGTACAAGACGCCCTTGAACTTGATTTTAAGATTATTGAGTGTGGCCAAAAGGGGTTTGAGGACATCATTTTCAAACTGCCGTTTGACCTTGGCGGTGACAAAGTCGGGATGAGAAATCGCGCCCGAACCGCCGCCGTTGAGTCCCTTGTCGCCGTCGAACACCTGCTTGTGATCCATGGCCGCCAGTAAAATCTGGTAATCAACACCGTCGGTGACAACGGTCATGGAGAATTCACCCCGAACCAAACCCCGGCGTGGTTTGAGCTTCTTCTCGATCAGGATCTGCCGACCGGCGGCACCGAATTTGTCTCGCTTCAGGCAGTCGCGAATCGCTTCTTCAGCTTCCTTTAAGGTTTTGCCGACCGTCACACCCTTACCGTCGCAAAGACCGACGGCCTTAATGACCCGAAAACCTTTCCGGAAATTGTCGCGAATGAAATCCAGGGCCCGGCTTGGATTGGTGACGTCAAAGAAAGCCCAGTCGGCGGTCAAGATACCGGCCAAGTCAAGCAGGCGTTTGCATTCGTACTTGCTGGTTTCAAGAATGGCCGCCGCCTTGGTGGGACCAAAAACCGCGATGCCGGCATACTTGAACCCATCGACGTAACCGGCAGCCAAGTACTTTTCCGGACCAATCAGGACCCAGCCGATGCTATTTCGCTTGGCGTAAGCGATTAAGTCCTCGACCGAATCGGATTCGGGATCGGCCAGAAGGCAGTGGGGAATATCCAGATACCCACAATGAAGCGGATTACCGGTGTACCAATGAATGGTGTAGCCTTCTTGGCTGAGTTTCCACGCGAGCATGAACTCTCGTCCACCACCGCCTATCAGTAGCACCCTTTTAGGATCACCTCGTCGTCGCGCCATTGACATGTCCTCCTTCTCTGACCTAAAAATAATGGATTGTAAAGGGCGTTCTTGCCCCGTACTCTATAATACAAATGAGCGATTGCATCTTACTAATTAAACTTAATTTAGTCAATTTACTCTTTTATGTTACAATTAGGATATGATTAATGAGCAAAAAAAACTAAACGGCTGGCAGGCCAAGCCCTTTATTAAGCAGTTGGTAAAACGGTTTCCCAAGGCGGAAATCTTTTTAGTCGGCGGGGCGGTCCGCGATATTCTCCTTAACCGTGAGACTAATGATTTTGACTTTGTCATCCGCGGCGTGGGCAAAGCGGAGTTGGAAAAATTCCTGGCCCGTCAGGGCAAAGTAAATTTGGTCGGCAAAAAATTTGGCGTTTTTAAATTCAAGCCAAAACCGGCAAATGGAAATAGAAAAACCCAAACGGCTGAAGAAATTGACATTGCCTTGCCCCGGACCGAGCACTCACTGCATTTATCCGGCGCTTACCGCGATTTTAAAATCAACAGCAGTCCAAAAATAAAAATTGAAGACGACTTGAGCCGGCGTGATTTTACCATTAACGCCATGGCCTGGGACGTAAAAAATTCCCGGTTGCTCGATCCGTTTGCCGGTCAGGCCGATCTCAAAAAAAAGATTATCCGTTGCGTTGGCGAACCAAAAAAACGTTTTGCCGAAGATTATTCCCGGATGCTGCGGGCAATCCGATTCAGTTGCCAGCTTGATTTTTCGCTTGACGCAAAAACTTGGCGGGAGATAAAGAAAAGCATTAAAAATTTGACAAAAAAAAATCAGGCTGAACAAATTGTGCCTTATGAAGTCATGGCTAAAGAACTGGTTAAGATGGTGCGGCCCAATCCCAAAAAAGCTTTGACCCTGCTTGACCAAAGCGGGGCTTTGAAAATTCTGATGCCTGAGCTGTTGCCGACAAAAACTTGCCCTCAACCCAAAAAATGGCACACTGAGGGCGATGTTTGGACCCATACCCTGCTCGCTTTAGAAAAACTTGAATCAAAAGAGTTTAAAAAAGAATTTAGCCTCGTCCCGTTGACTGATGAAGTGATTTGGGGTTTGATTTTTCATGACTCGGGCAAACCAGAAACTTTGGTCAAAGCCGACCGGCTGCGTTTTAACGGCCACGACATCGCTTCAGCCAAATTATTCAAAAAAGTGGCGGAACGGCTAAGGCTGGCCTCAACCGGTTTAGACATTGAGGTTATAGAAAAAATCATTGCCAAACACATGCTGCCGACCCATGAACGGGCCAATATGATGAAAGAAACAACCATTGAAAGATATTTTTTCAACGACAATTTCCCCGGCCGGGAATTGATGATGCTAATTTTTGCCGATATTGCCGCGACTATTCCGCCTTCGGGCAAACCGGACTTTGGCAGTTATAAAAACCTTCAGACCCGAATCAACAAATTAAAAGGTAAAAGCAAAAATAAAAAGATTCTGCCCCAACCGATTCTTGACGGCCACGACTTAATCAAAGCATTTAAGCTCAAATCCAGCCCCTTAATCGGCCGGCTCCTGTCAATATTACGCGAAGCCCAATTGACTGACAAAATCAAAACCAAGCCGCAGGGGCTAAATTTAGTCAAAAAAATCTTGAAAAAAACTAACTCGGGCGATAACTAGGTAAAAATTATGGCTCAAATTCTAAAAATTAAACCGGCAGCGCAAGGCCAAAGACTTGATAAATTTCTTAACGAAAAAATCAAGAGTTTGTCGCGTTCGCAAATTAAAAAAATAATCAAGGCCGGTTTGGTTTTAGTTAATGATAAAATCGTCAGCCCGCACTACTTTCTTAAAACCGGCGATCAGATCCAGGTTATTAAAAAGTCGGTTGTCGCTAGACCGGAAATAACTGGACAAATGACGGGCCAAAACCTGACGCCGAATATCATTTTTCAAGACCAAGACTTTTTGGTCATAGAAAAACCCAGCGGCTTATTAGTCCACCCGACGGCCCGGGGCGAAAAAGAAACTTTGGTCGCCTGGCTGGCCAAAAAATACCCGGCGATAAAATCGGTCGGCGAAAATCAGTACCGGGCCGGCATTATTCATCGGCTGGATAAAGACGTGTCCGGGGTAATGGTGGTAGCTAAAACCCAGACGGCTTTTAATCACCTTAAAGAGCAATTCAAAAAACGAGTAGTCAAAAAAGAATACACCGCCGTTGTCTACGGCCGGGTTTCTCAGCCGAAAGGTGAAATTGATCTGCCAATTGGCCGCAACAAAGACGGTCAGTTCGTGGCTCACCCTAAAAAGGGAGATGAAAAATTCCAAGCCAGCGATAAAATTGCCAAAACCAAATACGAACTGATAGAATACCTAAAGAATTACAGCCTGCTGAAAGTTAACATTCTGACCGGCCGGACCCACCAAATCCGGGTCCACCTTTCGGCTCTGGGCCATCCGGTCATCGGCGACCAAATTTACGAGCCGAAAAAAAAGATTTTTCATTTTTTGCGGCGAAGGATTAAAGTAGTTGCCGCCGACCGGATTATGCTCCACTCAACCAAAATTGGATTTTATGACCTAAAAAACCAATGGCAGGAATTTGTTTCTGCCTGGCCTAAATCAATGACTGATTTTATCAATGCCAACAAGGAACAATAAAATTTTTATCATCACCGGACCTTCGGGGGTAGGCAAAGACACGGTGATGCGCGACATGCAAAGTTACAATTTGCCGCTGCAGCGCGTCACGACCACGACATCGCGACCAATGCGGGCTGGTGAAACCCAGGGTCAACCCTATTATTTTATTTCGGAAAAAGAATTTTCTGGAATGATTGAACGGGGTGAATTTGCCGAATACGCCCGCGTCTTTGACAGTTGGAAAGGCACAACTCATAAAGAACTGGCGGAAGTCGCCAACGGCAACCTGGGTGTACTACTGCAAATGGATTACCAGGGCGCCCGGACTATTTTAAGCCAATACCCGGAAACTAAAGTTATTGTCATCACTCCTCCGTCGATTGAAATACTCAATGAACGGCTGATCCGCCGGGGCGACAAACATAAAGAAGACTTAGCCAAGCGGCTGGAACAAAACAAGCGCTGGCACCAGGACTACGCTAACTTTCATTACTATATTGAAAACGAACAGGACCATCCGGAAAAAGCCGCCGCCACGGTTGCGGCAATTATTAAAAAAGAGGTGAGTGTGGGGGTTGACTTATTTTAAATTTTAGCGTATAGTTTTGAGGTATTAATTTTTTAATAATTAAGTAACTCAGGCTTGGGTTTAACCCACTGCAATCAATTCTATGGCCGACAAAAAAGGACAGAACGCCGCTGAAAAAGAGGCAAAAACAGGACAAATTAAAAAAATTGTCAAAGAACCGTTGCCGGCAATCAAACCGGGGATGACTATTAAGGTGCATCAAAAAATCACTGAACTTGGACCAAAAGGCGAAAAGGAAAGAGTCCAAATTTTTGAAGGCATTGTCTTGGCTCACCGCAGCGGTAAGGAGAAAGAAGCAACAATCACTGTGAGAAAAATTTCTGACGGCATTGGCGTGGAAAAAATATTTCCTCTCAACTCACCAAACGTCGTTAAAATTGAGCTGGTTAAACAGGCCCAGGTGAGTAAATCAAAACTATATTACTTGCGGAATTACAAAAAAAGATTAAAAGAGAAAGTCTTAACTGAAAAGTAAAAGCGCCTCTCCCCCACTTTTCTCAATGACAAGGCTCGGGCGAAACCATCAATGTTTTTTCTTGAGCCATAATGTCGACTCAGCGGACGTGGCGGAACTTGGTATACGCGCTAGCTTGAGGTGCTAGTGGGAGCAATCCCTTGGAGGTTCAAATCCTCTCGTCCGCACCAGTAATTATACTAAGAAAGGAGTTCGCCCGATTATCCAATCGGGCGCCCCGTCATTCGACGGGGCGAGTCCCTCCGTCCGCACCAAGGACAGCTAGCTCAGCTGGTTACCCGCCCGCCTTGCTTCGCCGTATTATGGGTTTGTAGCTCAGTTGGTTAGAGCGTCTCGTTTACACCGAGAAGGTCAGAGGTTCGACTCCTCTCAAACCCATTGATAAATCAGGTAAGGCGAAACGGGCGGGGAGCGCTTCATTTACACCGAAGAGGTCATAGGTTCTGCGCCTCATACCAAAGGCAGATGAGCCTCTGGCTCAAAAGGCGCACCCGCCTTTGGCGGGGATTCCTATGCTGCCCACCATCGGTTAATATTAAATTATAAATAAATATCCAGTACTTAAAATTTAAAATTGGTTATTTAAAATTATAACACTATGCTTGGTCGAATTATTCTCGGTTTGATCATTGCCGCTGTCGGAGCCTTAGTCACCATCAAATCTGAATGGTTTTATGAAAATTTCGGTGCCATCCCCTCGGCCGATAAATACTTGGGGACTGAAGGTGGATCGCGGTTGGCTTATAAACTGATCGGCATTCTCGCCAGTATTCTCGGCTTTCTGATTATGACTAATTTGATTCAGTCAGTGCTGGACATGATCGCCAAAATCCTCATCCCAGGTATTTAAAAGTAACCACTAAAGTTAAGCGTTTGTAAAGCCTGGGCCGTTAGCTCCCGCCTACGCTCTCCGAGCTTCGGCGGGCAGGCAGTAGGCTAGAATACCACATTTGTCCGGCTCATTAATTTGTAAACTTTAAAAAACCGGGATCCTCGATATCTTTGGTGGGCCCGTAGCTCAGCTGGTAGAGCATCACATTTGTTCCGACTTACTGTTTTTTATAAATTAAAGTAGTTGAGAATCCTCGAAAATTCAGAATGGGCCTGTAGCTCAGTTGGCTAGAGCACCACATTTGTTCCGACTTACAAATTTTTCAAATAAAAGTAGTCGAGAATCCTCGACAAACTTTTGGGCCGGTAGTTCACCTGGTAGAACGCCACATTTGCAATGTGGAGGTAAGCGGTTCGACCCCGCTCCGGTCCAAAAGTTTGTCGGGACAATGTGGAGGCCGCACGGTTCTGCGCCAGAGGCGCACCCGCCTCTGGCGGGGACCCCGCTCCGGTCCAAAAGTTTATCGGGACAAACAGGAGGTCGAGAGTTTCCCGCCACCAAATTATTTTTATTAAAGAAGGCGGGATCCTCGATCCACGACGTAAAGTCGGGATCGGAGCAACTCTCTCACGGTCCACCAAAATTATTTGTAGTTACATGCCTATTTTAAGAATATGACAAAAGGCTTACGAAAAAAGCTTATACGTCTAGCAAAGAAAAAAATAACAACTAAAGACATCTCTCATGATTTTCAACATTCTGTAAGAGTCTTGGATCTTGCAGAAAAAATTGCTAAGGACGAAGGTGCAGATTTTGACATTATTATTCCGGCCGCACTATTTCATGATGTTGTTATCTATCCCAAAAATGACCCGCGTGGCAGGAATGAATCTGATAAAAGCGCGAAGTATACACAAAGGTTGTTAATGAGTATAAAAGAATATCCAAAACATAAAATAGATAAAGTTCAAACGGCGATTAGACAATGCTCTTTTTCTAAAAGCATTGTCCCGAACCTGATTGAAGCAAAAATATTGCAGGATGCAGACCGATTAGAAGCGACAGGGGCAATATCAATTATGAGAACTTTTTCTTCTACAGGACAGATGAAGAGGCCTTTCTATAATCCAGATGACCCGTTTTGTGAAAATAGAAAACCAACACCCAAAAACTACGCGTTAGACTTATTTTACACTAGACTCTTAAAAGTTGAGGGTATGATGTATACAAAAAAAGCGAGAGAATTAGCAAAAAGAAGGACAAAGTTCTTAACCAATTTCTTACAAGAGCTCAGGCTTGAATTGGATGGAAAATAACATGACAAATTTAATACCAACCGCCAACCAAATACTGTCTTTACTCACGATTATCGGACAAGTCATCAGTATATTAATACTGGTGTATTTTTTAATCTACAAAAAGCAGGCGGCGACTAAACCGCTTTTAAACAATATTTCGCAAAACAGCATCGCTCTGGCTTTTGTCGTTGCTTTAATCGCCACCTTAGGCAGTCTTTTTTATTCGGAAATCGTCGGGCTAGTCCCTTGTAAACTTTGCTGGTTTCAAAGAATACTAATGTACCCTCAGGTAATATTATTAGGCCTGGCGCTCTGGAAAAAAGATAAAAATATCGTTGATTACAGCCTAGTCTTATCTTTAATTGGTGCCGTTATCGCCGGCTACCACTATTTCCTCCAAATGACCGCCATTCCGTCCCCTTTTTGCCGAACCGCTGGTCTTGAATCCTGTTCTAATTTTGGTATTATCAACTATGGTTACATCACGATCCCTATGATGGCGTTAACCGCTTTTTTGATGATCACTATTTTTTCTTTAATCAAAAAATCAAACAAAATTTAAATTTCAATAAAAAAATCATGAACGAAAAAAATATTCTCAAGGCGATTATTGAAGCAGCGCAAGAGGGCGGAAAAGCCACTCTCCGTTTTTTTGACAAAACAGTAGAAAGAAAACAAAAACCAACCGGGGACGTCTGCACCAGCGCTGACCTGGCCTCAGAGAAAAAAATCTTAAGCATTTTGAAAAAACAGTTTCCCGACTTTAACATCATCGCTGAGGAGTCGGGGTCAGAAGACAATGGGTCGGAATACACCTTCGCCATTGATCCGTTGGACGGCACCATCAACTTCACCATCGGCTCTGGTTTGTATACGACTTCAATCGGCGTAATCAAAAACGGCGAAATGATTGCCGGCGCAATTTACGCTCCCGTTTTAAAGCAGCTGTTTTGGGCTCAAAAAAATAACGGTGCCTACAAAAACGGCCGGCGGATCCAAGTGGCGAAAAAACAAGACCTGACCGGCTCAATCGTCGCTTACAGTCAGGGCTGGGAAGTCAACGCAAAAGATGACATGACTAACCCTAAAAATCAAAAAAGTCTATACCAAAAAGGAATTTTTCGGGTCCTCAACAGCTGGGCACCGGCCATTGAACTGGCCTGGCTGGCCGAAGGCAAAATCCACGGGGTTGTTTCCAACAGGGTCGCCCTCTATGACGTCGCGGCCGCTAGAATTATCGTGGAAGAGGCGGGCGGAAAAATTCAGAACCTTGATGACAAAAAAGATCTTTCAACTTTCTTTCTGGCCGGCTGCACCAACGCTTTAACCAAAAAACTTTTTACAATTCTTAAAAACTTATAGCTGAAAATAAAAAACTTTTAGCCAAAGCGGTTAAAAGTTTTTTATTTTGACAATTTTTGCTCCAGGGAACAAAACGGCCGAAAAAAAGTTATCCACAAAAAAACCAAAAAGTCATTGTTAACAAGAAAAAAAAGATTTATAATGAAGTTAGAGAAAAAAATTTAAAAGCGGAGCAAGATTTTTAAAAATCCTAGTAAAAATACAAAACTCCGTCAAGTGAAAGGAGGTGGATCATAATGGCAAAGAAGAAAAAAGCAGCCAAAAAGACAAAAAAGAAAGCTTCTAAAAGAAAAAGAGTATAGAAGTCAGTAACAAAAGGTTTCCTTGCAACACGAGGAAACTTTTTGTTATGGCGTTAATCGGGAATAAAATTTTAAAACAGAGCTCTTTGCTTTGATTCCGCCTTCTGCTCGGAACTTAAAAGACTGACCACGCCATAGACCCCGTCATAGCCAGGAGAAAGAGTGACTTTGCCCTCGCGCATATTACTAATGGCTAAAACCAGCCTGGGATCAGCTATCTGGCTTAAGTCAGCTAACGATAAGTTAAGCAAAATCTCAAACTCGCTACCGGCTTTTTTAATCAGCTCCTGATAGATCTCTGAGACCTTTTTGGTATGCTTGCCCTGGCCTAAAAATTCGGCGATAATTTCCGACAAAGGCACTAAGCTTTTGTAGGTTATAGAATCAAGCTGGTAACCCAGCGGCCGGTCAGCCAGCTGATAAACGCGATGGTTAACGCCGATAGTCAAACCTTTTTTACAGACCGGACAGATACCTTTCAGTTTTTTGGTTTTGTCCGGCGGCAAAACGACTTGGCAGGCCCGATGACCGTCAAAGTGATACTTACCTTCCTCAGGAAAAAATTCAATGGTGTATAAAAATTTATTCTTATCCTTCTCTTTAATGATCCGGCGAATTTCAGCGTAGCTTAAGTCGGCATCGGCAATTTCAAAAACATTAGCTTCCCGCCCCAGATTAGCCGGCGAGTGGGCGTCGGAGTTTGAAATTAAAGTTAGATTATCCAAAGCCGACCATGACCAGTTCATTCCCGGGTCAGAAGACAACCCAGTTTCGATTGAATAAATGTATTTCGTCATTTCGCCAAAGCATTCGGCCAGAGAATCAAAACCGGACTTGGAACCAAAAACGGAAAACCAGGGCGTCCAGGCATGAGCCGGAATGACCAAACAATTCGGATCAGCGTCTAAAACAATTTTAGTCACTTCCTTGGCCGACAAACCCATGATCGGCCGGCCGTCAGCGCTTAAATTGACGCGGCGCTTAAGTAAAGATTCATTAATTTTTGCCACCGCTTCCGGTCCAGGCGCAAAAAGACAAAGATGAATCCGGCGAACTTGATCGCCTTGCTTATAGATGCAGCTGACTTCCGTCGTAAATAAAAACAGCACTTGACCGTCAGCCTGCCCGCCGAAACCTTGGCGCAGGCGGGTGTCTTTTAATTTGAATAGGCCAGGTTTTTCCTCCACCAATTTTTCTTTCAGTTCTTTAAACCAATAAGGATGAGTAAAATCAGCCGTGCCGACCAGGTTAATACCCTTGATTCTGGCCCATTGGTCGTTGTGCTCCAAATCCAAGTCTTTGGAACAGGCGCGGGAATACTTTGAATGTAAATGTAAATCGGCAATAATGCGCATACCAGCTTAAAATTTTATCGTTAACTCTTAAAATAACTTTTCCAGTAATTTTAATTCCTCGGCCGTGTTAATCCCCAGCGCTTCTTTGGCCGCAATCGCCACCGAGGCAATCTCCTGGTTCTCTTTAAAGGCAAAGTCAACCAAATCAGTCAGATAATACTCACTTTGGGCGTTATCGTTCTTCAGTTTGGCCAAATGCGGCCAGAGCCAATCAGCTTGAAAACAGAAATAAGCCGGGTTGACTTCACGCAGCTGCAAAATTTCGGGCGTGGCGTCCTTTTTTTCCACAATACCGATGATTTTATTAGTCTCCGGATCACGGACGATCCGGCCAAATGAATAAAAATCCTGACGCCAATCGCTAAAATCATCAACCCGGGTGGTGGCCATGGTTAAAACTTTATTTTCCGCCAAATGAGTCTGGGCGATTTTTTTGATGGTGGCGGCGCTGACCAGAGGATGGTCGCCGTTTAAAACCATGATATTTTTGGCTTTACGCCTTAATGCAGTTTTAGTGACCGCGACCGCATGGCCGGTCCCCAATTGTTCAGGCTGTAAAATATAAATGTACTCCGAGCCCAAAGCGGCTTTGACTTTTTCTGACATCTGGCCGACGACAATCGCCACCTGAGGATCAACCCCGGATTCTTTGATCGCCGAAAGCAAGTGTTGAATCAACGGCTGGCCCTTAAATGGCGTCAAGACTTTAGGTAAATCTTGCCGACCCATTCTTTTGCCTAAACCGCCGGCTAAAATTACAATCTGAATTTCTTTCATAGTTCTAAGACAAAACTAAACTTTTTAACGCCTGGTCAAGATGACTATTAGTCACCAAGAGTTGAACAAAACCATTCTCGGGTTTAGTGATATTAACCACCTGGCCGCCGGCTTCTTCAACAATTAAGGTGGAAGCGGCCTGACCCACTTCTTGGCTCGAACCGGACAAATCAACATAAGCGTCAAATGAACCGGCCGCCACCAGACACTGGCCGAAAGCGCCAATCCGAAAACTTTCCACTTGGCCGGCCTGCTGGATCAACTGATTGGCAATGGCCATGTTCTGGCTGAAATTAGCCGCGGCATCTTTTTGGTGACTGAATTTATATTCCGGCAACTCAACAAAAATAAACGCCTTGGCTAGTTCGGCCTGAGTTGAAACCTTGATGTCAATGCCGTTCAAATAAGCGCCGCCGCCCTTTTGGGCAAAAAACAATTGGTGGGTTTGCGGATGGTTGACCGCGCCAAAAATCGTCTGGCCATCTTCCTGAAAAGCGATATTAACCGTGTAAATCGGAATGTTGCGGGAAAAATGGGAACTACCGTCCAGTGGATCAACTAGCCAACGGCAAGACGCCGATTCGTTGATACTTTCCCCGCCATGGATAATAATGCCGTGATTGGGAAAAATCGTCTTCAGCCGCCGAATGATAATTTCGGTCAGCTCCAAATCAACGTTAGTGACAATACTGCCGATGTCTTTGCGAAAAACATTTTTAAAGGTGTAAAAATGGTTGCGCAAATATTCCCCACTTTCGGCGCCGACTTGTAAAATTGTTTGCTTGATGATTTTTTGGTCCATAATTAGTTAATTACTTTCATTTCTTTACCCACTTTTTCCAAAATGGCCAAGGCGGCGTCTAGCTGCTCTTGACTGTGAGCGGCTGAAACCTGGAACCGCAGCCGCGCTGTCCCTTCTGGCACCACCGGAAACCAGAGCCCGACTACGTACAAACCCTCTGCCAGCAGTCTTTTACTCATCGCTTGAGCCTTGTCCGCCTCACCGAGCATAACCGGCACAATTGGGTGAGAACCGTCCGGAATCTTAAAGCCCAGGGCTTTAACTTGAGTCCGGAAATACTGGGTGTTTGCCGCCGACTTTTTAGTCAGCTCGGAATTCTTTGCCAAAAATTCCAAAGCTTTTAAAGAAGCAGCTACCACCATCGGCGGCAAAGAATTGGAAAACATGTAAGTCCGGGATTTTTGGCGCAAGAAATCAATTATGACTTTTTTCCCGGCCAGGTAGCCGCCCACCGCCCCGCCCAAGGCTTTGCCCAAGGTACCGGATAAAACGTCAATTTGGCCGTGAGCGCCCAAGTGTTCCGGAGTGCCGGCGCCGTGCTGGCCCAGGACGCCGACGCCGTGGGCGTCATCAACAAAAAGCAAGGCGGAATATTTTTTGGCCAAGGCCACTAACTCCGGCAGTTTAGCCATATCCCCTTCCATACTAAAAATACCGTCACTGACAATAATTTTATGGCGGAAGTTACTAGTCGCATCATCAGCTAACATTTTTTCCAACGCCGCCAAATCAGAATGAGGATAAATCCGCTTTTCCACCCGTTCTTTTTTAGCCAGCTTAAAAGCGTCAATAATACTGGCGTGATTAAGTTCGTCGCTGTAAATCACATCCTGATATTCGTTTTGACCAAACGGCTCATTGACCAAACTGGCAAAAAATCCGAGGTTAGCCATAAAGCAGGTGGAATATAAAATGACATCTTCAACGCCTAGAAACTCGGCTAATTTTTGTTCAAGCTGCCGGTGCCAATCCTGGGTGCCGCAAATAAACCGGACTGACGACAGGCCGTAGCCGTATTGATCCAAAGCGGCTTTGGCGGCGGCCACTAACTCCGGATGATTGCCTAAACCTAAATAATTGTTGGAAGCAAACATCAAAACGGTTTTATCGCCGATCTTAACTTCCGGGCCCTGGGCGCTGGTCAATTCCCGTTCAATTTTGTATTTGCCCTGGTCTTTAAGGTTGGCCAGTTCATCTTGAATGCTTTTTAGTAACTCTGGAGTATACATAGAAACAATTCTCAATTTTAAATTTCAAATTTTAAATAAATATTATAATATTGAAGTATTTAATTAAAATTTAAAATTGGTTATTTAAAAATTTATGGTTTAAGTATTACTTTAATCGCTTGACCATTGCATAAAGCTTCAAAACCTTCCTCAAACTTCTCTAACGGCAGCTGATGGCTGATAATGCCGCTGGTTAAAATTGTTTTTTCCAATCCCTTAGACAATAAAAACCGCATCAAATCCCAGGTGTCAAAAACCCGGCGGCCGTAAATTCCTTTGATGGTTAAACCTTTAAACACAATCTCTTTGGAAAAATCAACTTCCAGCTGACCGGCCGGCAAACCTAGCAACAGCATCGTGCCGCCCATTCTGATATTGGCAAACACCTGCTTATAGGCACCGTAGTGGCCAGACATCTCGAAGACAACGTCTACCCCGGTCTGATCGGTCTCTTTTGCCACCATCTCTTTTAATGCTTGCTGACCCGCGGGACTACCAACGTCAAAAACGCCGTCGGCGCCTAATTTTTTCGCGATACCGAGTTTATCAATACTTTTCTGGTCTTGAGGAATAACATCAGTGATAAAAATTTTATTAGCGCCCAACTGACGGGCCACGGCGCAACTCATTAAGCCCTGAACGCCGGCGCCGGTGATTAAAACGGTTTTACCGACCAGGTCAACCGACTGGGCCATATGGACTGAATTGCCTAAGGCGTCCATAAAAGCGATAATTTCCGGCGCCACCTCGCCGGCTTCAAATAAAATAATGCGGTTAGCCGGCGCCACCATATAGTCGGCATAAGCGCCGTCTTCCAGAATACCTTTGCCGATAGTATTTTTGCAAACATGCTCATAACCGGTCCGGCATTGCAGACATTGGCCGCAGGTAAAATGCATTTCAGCGGTCACGTAAAAATTTTTGTTTAAAAACTCAGCCAGGTCGGAAGCGGACGCCAGCGTCTCTTCACTTTTACCGGCCAAATAATCTAACACCGGCCTCGTGGTATTTTTCCGCCTAAGGAGCAACTTAGCCAAATAAGATTGACTGGCAGGATGAAGCTCGGTAATCCGGCCGCAAAATTCATGGCCCAATGTAACGTCTGGAGTTTTCAACCGGGCTAAAACATTAGCCAAAGCGTCTTTGCCCTGATAAATGCCGACGTCAGTGCCGCAAATGCCGTTGGCTAAAATTTTAATTTTAACCGGTCGGTCGGCGGAAACTTGGGGCTCGGGTTTTTCGACCAAGTCCAGACCGCGATACCAGGCCGGCGGATTATCTGGTCTTTTTTTGATCAAAGCTTTCATAATTAATTGGTTAATAGAATTTTAAGCAATAAATTTTTCTATTTTTTAAAATAAATTTTCATTTCTATCTCAGCCGGCTTAAAACCGAATTTTTTATAAAAACTGATTAACTCCTGACGACAATCAAGAATCACTTTATAGCAACCTAAGGCCTTGGCTTTTTGTAAAGCCCTACTAATCAATTGACTAGCAATGCGGTTACCTTCATATCCTTTCCGAGTAACCACGTCTTCAATATGGCCAGCTAAACCTAAACTGCGAATAAATTTCTGTTCAACTAGTAACCTTGTTGTACCAACAATCTGGCCATCTGTAGAATCAACCGCTACATAGGTATAACTATTTTGTTTTTGGGCTCGATGATATGCCCTGACCGCCTGAGAATAACTGACTTTCCTGATTGGAGCAAGGTTGATTAAAGTTTCCCAGAAACCACTTTTAGATTTTAAGTCAGCGGCTTGAAGCAAACGAATTTTTATCACCATATAATTTTACTCGACGGTTACTGATTTAGCTAAGTTTCTAGGTTTGTCAACGTCTAAACCGCGTTGGTTAGCAAAGTGATAAGCGAACAACTGGAGCGGCACCACCGCCAGCATCGGGGTCAGCATCTCCAGAGTTTTAGGAATATAAATTACTTCGTCAGCGATTTTGGCAATTTCAGTGTCGCCGCTGGTGGCGATAGCGATAATTTTACCCTGGCGCGCCTTAATTTCTTCCATATTACTTAAATTTTTGTCATAGACACTGTCCTGAGGACAAATAAAAACTGAGGGTAAATCTTTTTCAATCATCGCCAGCGGCCCGTGCTTTAATTCACCGGCGGCAATGCCCTCGGAATGAACATAAGAAATTTCTTTCAATTTCAAAGCGCCTTCCAGGGCCACGGGAAAATTATATTTGCGGCCCAAATAGAAAAAATCCTTGAACTGACCGTAATCTTTGGCCATTTGGGAAATTTTTTCGTTTTGTTCCAAAATTTGGTTAATATAACCGGGAATTTTCCTCAGTTCTTCGGCAATCCGGCCGCCGGTAACAAGCGACATCTGCCGCTGGCGGCCTAAAAATAAAGTTAAAAGCGCTAAAACGACTAGTTGCGAAATAAAAACCTTGGTTGAAGCGACGCCAATTTCCGGTCCGGCATGGTTGTAAACGCCGGCGTCAGTTTCCCGGGCAATGGTACTGCCGATGACATTAACAATGCCTAGGGTCAAAACGTCTTTTTCTTTCGCTTCTTTAACCGCCGCCAAGGTGTCAGCCGTCTCACCCGATTGACTGACGACAATAATCACGTCGGTTTGCGGATCTAAAATCGGTTTGCGGTAACGGAATTCCGAAGCGACGCAAACTTCCGTCGGAATACCGGCGTATTCTTCCAGCATGTATTCGCCAACTAGACAGGCATGATAAGCCGTGCCGCAAGCCACTAAATTAATCCGCTTAATCCGGCGCAATTCTGTTTCTACTTCTTTTAGGCCACCTAAAGCGGCTAAGCCCTGCTGATCAATCAGCCGGCCGCGCAAAGAGTTGCTGACCGTTTCTGGCTGCTCAAAAATTTCTTTGAGCATAAAATGGTCAAAGCCGCCTTTTTCAATCGCGGTCATGTCCCACTCAATTTTTTCAATTTCTTTATCAACCGAACCGTTGCCGTCTAAGGCTGAGATGTGGTAACCTTGTTGATCAATCACGGCCACTTCTTTGTCGTCCAAAGTAATCAGCTGCTGGGTATAATTCAAAATGGCTGAGGGGTCGGAAGCGATAATAAACTGATCCGGACCCACACCGATTCTCAAAGGGCTGGAAAGCCGGGCGGCAATAATTTTATCCGGTTCAATTTTGGCCATAATCAAAAGGGCGTAAGTGCCTTTAATTAAATGTAATGATTTTTTTACCGCTGACTCTAAATTAAGCCCGGCGGCAATAAACTTTTCCACCAAGTGGGCGATGACTTCCGTGTCAGTTTCAGAACTGAATTTATGACCTTCTTTTTCCAATTCTTGCTTCAAGGCCTTGTAATTTTCAACAATGCCGTTATGGACGACAAAAACTTCGCCCTGGCAATCGCTGTGAGGATGGGCATTGCGCTCGCTGGGTTCGCCGTGAGTCGCCCAACGCGTATGAGCAATGCCGATTGTGCCGGAAATTTTTTGCTGACTAAGCAATTTGGCTAATTCCGCCACTTTACCCTTAACTTTGAGGGTTTTAAACTCAGAACCGTTATAAACCGTCAAGCCAGCCGAATCATAGCCCCGATATTCCAGGCGCTTTAAACCGTCCAGCAAAATATTCTGGGCTTGATTTTTACCAAGGTAACCGACAATGCCGCACATGCTTAGTTAGCAAGTTAATAAGTTAGTAAGTAATAAGTTTACAATTTAGCCCAAATAAAATCAAAAAGCATCTTTTGGGTTTGGTAGATATTTTTATCTTCAACAATAACGCCAATCGGCTTAGAATCAACGCCCAAAGAAATCATCGCTACTTTGTCTTCGTAAATCAAAGTATAGGTTGGCGCACTGTCACTCTTGGTCAACCACTTGCGTTCATCTAAACCAAGGGTTTGGCCGCCTGGGCCAATAGAAATGGTCTGAACTTTAATGCCCAGCTTAATTCTCTCCGCCGAAAAACTACGAAAGGCTTCATAAAGATGCTTTTTAATCGCTGAAGAAGAATAAACATAATAATGCTTACTACCCGCCGCGCAGGTGTTTAACAAATCCTGCAAAATCACCTTGATGCCGGATAATTCTTCGTAATACTTAGCCACTGGTTTTTCTCCGGCCTTATCGTGCAGCGATTGCAGTTGCGGAATCGCTGCCACGAGCTCCTGCTCTGTTTCCAAAAGCTGCTGCTGTTTTTGCTTGACCGTGTCTTTGAGCCGAGCCGGATCTTCGGCAATAAAATATTGATGCTTATCCTGGTGGTAATAAGTCACTAAACCCAAAGAAATCAAAGAACGCAGGATGTCGTAAGCAGTGCCGCGATTCACCTCCGAATTATCAGCTATTTTTCTGACTGACGAAGGGCCCAGTTTCAAACAAGTGAGATACACCCGGATTTCCTTATCATTTAAGCCAATTTTTTTAAGAATAGATTCAATCATAACAATAAGCTTATTATAGTCTTATCAATAATATTGTCAACTTTTATTCTACAAAAACTGTGTATAACTAAAAAAATAGCTAAATTTAGCTATTATAAAATACGATTTTTGTCAATTCTATTCTACCCTATCAAGAAATGACCCCTCTGACAATGCACTAATCTTTGTCATCAGTTCTCGCCAATCTCGCTGAAAGTCAATAAAACGGCTAAAGGCAGCCGGGTGACGGCTGAAAATAAATCGCATATTGGCCAAGGCGCCAAAAACTCCCCGCCAGTCAGCCTGACTTAAATAATCAAGGCTGAGTAACAGGCTGGTAATAATTACCTTAAGGATAAAACCTGAACCCAAAAAATAACCCGGATACGGATTAAAATCAGAGGCACTGATTTGACGCAGACCAGGCAACGGTCGCTGCTGATGGAGTTTTGAGCGCTGATAAGAAAAACGATTCATATCTTCAGCCAACCGACGATACTGCGGATGAGAACGGACTGGCGGCAGATGGGTAATGGCCAGATGATTATCAAGATAGAAATCAACGTCAAACATCTTTGCGTTCATGACGTAATCCATGTCTTCGCCGCGGTTGACCAGCGGATCAAACGGGACGCGGCTAAAAAGCGTTTGATGAATCACCAGGTTTCCGCCAAAAGCAAAAGGCGTGACCTTGAGCCGAGGTTCAGCCTGACCGATAATACGCCGAAACGATTCATTTTGAAACCGAAACTTATTCCAAAATTTCATCCAGAAAGGAATGGCGCGCTCCCTGATGTATGTCCGGCCGCCTTGGTTATCGGGCTCGACATAGTAGCCGGCGATGCCGGGCCGCTGAGCCGAAATTGCCTGTCGGGCCTTGTTTAAAAATTCAGGGTCTTCGAACACTTCATCGTCGTCAATCAATACGGCAAGCTCGGCCTGACGCAACTGAGCCGCCAAAAGACAGGCGTTGCGAATTGACGAATAGCCTCGCAGGGACAGCCGTGAGGCTAAATTACTAAAACCAGCGGTTGTTAGTGTTTTTTGGAGCTGGCGCAAATGGCTGTCGCTAAACAAGTAAACCGGCACCGGACAACTGGCAGACGCAACAATTTGCCTGACTCGCTTGACCGTCTCAGCTTCAATCTCCGGAGTCGTAACGCAAACCAATACGACGACTTCACACTCGGGCTGACGTAATATATTGATGCTATTAAGAAATCGGCCAAGGGTATCATCCTCATTAAGCGCTGTTGGATGATCATACACCGCATCGCCCTGACGCCACCGTTCAGGCAGTGGTCGGCTCCAGTACGTCGGCACGACGATTACCGTCTTGTTAGTAGAAGTTGAATTGGTCATAGTCATATTATAAGTAAAGTTGGCAGAAAAAAAAAGAGGATCGTTGCACGCGATCCCCAGACATAATGAGCGGCTTGTGTCCTAAGTGGGCACTTTTTTTGAACCCACTTCAGTGGGCATGAACCAGGCAAGGAACCTTCGCCCGACTCAGAGCATCGGCCAACATCCCTTGATTCTCGGGAGCAAACATCTCAAACGGTCCAACGCCGTAGTCGGTGTTTGGCTCAATCACTTCGGTCCGGAAATGCTCCAATTCCTGCAGGCGACAGACGCAATGGTCGAAGGCGCGTCTGAAACACTGCCCGCAGAAATGGGAGACTGACGGCAGGCACAGCGTGGTTTGGAACGACGCGGCGGCCAACCGGAGACATTCGCTCCAGATTTCCTCGGCATAGGGCCGATCTTCCTCCGGTAAATTCGGCAGCAAATAATGCTCATATAGCACTGCCGAACCGTACCGGTCACTCGTTAGTGAATATTCATACACCAACGAGAGTAGGGAGATCAACACATACTGAAGCCGAGTGTGATAGCGAGTCGCCGAACCTTCCGGAATAAAATGATCGATGATGTAGTACCGAGGATCGTCCAGGGCGTAAGCCGAGACCACGCCACTTCGCCACAAGCGAGTGAACCAGTCGACCCACTCACCGCGTAGCGTTCGCACCTCCGAAAGCGGCCAGTTGACCGACAAATCTCGGTAGGTCAAAAACGCCATGCCGTGGACACCGGCAGTGATCGACAAGTCGCCGAATTTGGGGTGCCGAATCTGCGGCTCCCAGTCGCGCGGCTTGAAGCCTTTGCCGGCCTCACTGCGTGACCGCAGGCCGATAACGCCGAGAGGGTATTGCTCAATAACGTGAAGCATAAAGGCGATGCCACCTGGGCTGATTTCACAATCGTCGTCGGAAATCAACAGGAAGCGGCCTCGGCTTTCCCGAGCGAGCAGGTTGCGAGCGCGAGGGATATTATTCTCCCCCGTCTCGAATACAGTCGTTGGAATTGGTGTTCCATTGACCGTTGATTCCACAACCTCCCGCGGAACTTCACCATTGAGAGCAATCAAAAGCTCAATCGGCAGCTGGCTTGATACCAGCTCCGTCAATCGAGCCGAGGCAAATGCCTCCCAACGTGTCAGGTCGGTAAACAGCATGTTCACTGAAATCAGCGGACCAGACGTTTCGTTCCGTTTCACCAGATACGGCCCCTGACCGTTCATGGCTGCTCTCCTTTCATCTATTCGATATTATTGTAATATACAGACTAAAGAACCAACCCAGACTCCCAGCCTGACTGAGAAGCTAAGTTGCTGCCTTAGTTTTTCCACATCTGGACCGCTTTTTGGTAACTGCCGGGATTACCGACGTCAAACCATTGACCGGCAAACATGTAACCAGCCAGTTTATGCTGCTCAACCAATTTGGGAAAAATTTCTTTTTCCAGCCTTTTAGTGTCCGGGGTGATGTAATCAAAAAACTTTGGTTCAAAAATATAAACCCCGGCGTTAATCAAGTGTGACAAATCTTTGCGGGCATCCGGTTTTTCCAAAAATGAATGAACCTGACTGCCCTGAACCCGGACCACGCCCCAGTCGGAAGATTTGGTGACGGAAGTTAAAGACATGGTAGCAATGGCATTGGCGGAAAGATGAAAATCGATCATGTCGTCCAAATCAATGTTAGATAAAACGTCACCGTAGTAAACTAAAAAGGAATTGGCACCGATAAATTTTTTGGCTTGCAAAACCGGACTGGCAGTGCCAGTCTCCCTTTTGCCTTGTTCCAGGTAAGTGAGGTGGACACCAAATTTGGAACCGTCACCGAAATACTGCTTAATTTTTCCGCCCTGGTGACCGATGGAAATGGCGATGTCTCTAATGTCGTAACGGCGTAAATTTTCAATGATATATTCCAGGACCGGACGGTTGTTGACCGGAATCATCGCTTTAGGCATTTCATAAGTAAAGGGCAACATTTTTAAACCCTTGCCGCCGGCCAAAATAACGGCTTTTTTTACCTTGGGTGAAAAATACTTGGCTAAAACATATTCAATCGCGTGCGAGCGGTTACGAATCCGGGCGCCGTCAATATAAGCATCCAGTTGCTTTAAAATTTCCTTTTTTAGAGTAATGGTTAATCTTTGGCGATCCATTTTTAGGTGTCACCCTGGATTTATTTCAGGGTCTGTAATAATTTATTAATAACTAGCAGATCCCGAAACCAGTTCGGGATGACAAGTAAACTTGTCATATCATCATACTATATCATACAAAGTTAGACGTCAAGAAAAAAAGAAGCTAGTTATCAACAAGCTTCTCAATTAAATTTTGGAGATTAAAAAATCGCTTAATTACACAAAAAATCAGTCTATTCGACTGATCTTTTGATAAAAAATGAGGTTCAATATCCTGGCGCTGACCTACTTTCCCCTGAAAGAGTATCATTGGCGCTGAGAGGCTTCCCCGCCCTTTTTATATTTTATTTAGATACAAAGTTCCCGCGCTGACCTACTTTCCCCTGAAAGAGTATCATTGGCGCTGAGAGGCTTAACTACTGAGTTCGGGATGGGATCAGGTGTGACCCTCTCGCTAAAAGCACGGGAACTCTATATCCAAATAAAAGGGCGGGGCGGGATGGGATCAGGTGTGGCCCTCTCGCTAAAAGCACCAGGATGTTGAACCCCATTATAAAAATAGGGTTAAACTATCTGAAATTGTGACCTAATTCTTGTGGTTAAATAGAATCGGTAATTAGTACTCCTCAGCTCAAATCCTTACGGACCTTACACTTGGAGCCTATCAACCCGGTAGTCTTCCGGGAACCTAATAATGAAATCTAATCTTGAAGACAGCTTCGCGCTTATATGCTTTCAGCGCTTATCTAAACCGAACATAGCTACCCAGCGATGCCCTTGGTAGGACAGCTGGTACACCAGAGGTTCGTCGATCTCGGTCCTCTCGTACTAGAGATCGGACTTCTCAAATTTCTACGCCCACAGTGGATAGGAGACCGAACTGTCTCACGACGTTCTGAACCCAGCTCGCGTGCCGCTTTAATTGGCGAACAGCCAAAC
>Ga0155034_119_pt1 | contig 81910 bp, 80 predicted proteins | sample RifCSPhighO2_01_FD_106002 | JGI IMG/M metagenome (GOLD analysis project Ga0155034, IMG submission 106002) | Candidatus Buchananbacteria bacterium RIFCSPHIGHO2_01_FULL_44_11 | reverse complement strand
GAAGTTAGTCTGGTGTCAGTTCAAAGATACCCCGGTTGAGATCGAAAGGCGTATTAGAGAACGGTTGCGAAATCAGGCCGTCGGTGGAGTCTATTCAGTGGCCAAGTACCGTGAGGTCAGTGAACGCTATGAGGGTATTGGACTGTCCCATATCGTCATCAGGATGGATGGCGGAAAGGACGGAGTGGCAGCAGCCGTCAAGCAAGTGCTGGAGTACATGGAACAGTGAAGGCTTGCCTTTGCTAGTTCTTGGCTCAGCTAAACGAAATAGCCTCTTGGTGTATTCGTAGCAGACGAATTTCGCCAAGAGGCCTCTTTTTTTATTTGTTTTAATATCAGATATTGACACCTCTTGACACCTATTGATACTCTAAGGTATATTATGTTATATGGATCAAGAGATAAAACCTAATGCCGTATATACCACTGACGAAACCCAGGCTTTACTGAAAATCAGCAGCAGTACGATTAAGCGGATGCTTAAAAAAGGACTGATCAGAGCCAATAAAGTCGGCCGGCAGTACCGGATTTTAGGTAAGGAAATACTGCGTTTAGTTTCACCGGCAGTGGAAAAGCGGGCGGTTCAGTCGTATTTAAAGGTAAAAAAGAAGGTTGTGGATAAGATTAATAAATGGTAGCGGGTCTAAAAACCGGCTTTTTATTATGATGATTAATTTTAAAGACAACAGATTATTTTCGATTTTCCATCTGTCAAAGCGGGCTTTTGGTCCGTATAAGTTACAGATAATTAACCTGACAATACTTGGATTTTTAAGCGGTATAGTCGGCGGTATTGGCGTCAACGCCTTAATTCCTTTATTCTCATTTGTTCTAGATGCGGGCGATTATGGGACCGACTTTATTTCTCAAAATATTGAAAATTTTTTTTCATTTTTTAACGTAGAATTTAGCGTTAACTTCCTGCTGATTTTTATCAGCATTTTATTTATCTTAAAAGCTTTGATTACAGTTTTATTGGTTTATATTAAAATCAAAATCGTCTCTGACTATGAAGAGAAAACCCGCACTAGTTTATTTAAAAATATCGTTAACGCCAGCTGGCCCCATCTAATTAAACAAAGGTCCGGTTATTTGGAAACGATTTTAATGATTGACGTGCCCAGCAGTGCCCATGTCTTAGACGAAATTAGCAATGCCATTATGGTTTTGACTGGGTTGCTGATCTATACGATAGTCGCCATTAATATTTCTTTTAATATCACTTTAATTACTTTAGCCATTGGTGCCCTGCTATTTTTAGTGATCAAGCCGCTGCTTTATCGGATAAAAATTTTAGCTTATCAAAGAACTCAGATTAATAAAGAGGTTTCCCACCATGTCAATGAAAATATTCTTGGCGTTAAGACCGTTAAAACCATGGTGGCGACAGAAAACGTTATTCAAAAAGCCAGTATTTATTTCAAGCAATTAAAAACACTGACGGTCCAATCGGCGTTGCTCAAAAATTCAATTGGGGCACTGGTTGAACCTGTCGGTATAATTTTTATTTGTTTAGTTTTTGTTGTTTTATATCGTTCGCCGGAATTTAATCTGGCGGTTTTGGTGGCTGTAGTCTATTTGGTTCAAAAAATATTTACTTACATTCAGCAAGCCCAGCGGACCTTGCATAATCTTAATGATCTTGTGCCTCATTTGAGAAGCGTTTTGGACTTTGAAGATAAATCAATTAATAATCAAGATATCGAGGCGGGTCAAGAAAATTTTTCTTTCCAAAAAGAGCTTTGTCTTAATCAAGTCTCATTTTTCTATAATGATAAAAAGATTGTTCTTGATGACATTAATTTGACCATAAAAAAAGGCGAAATGGTCGGTATCATTGGTCCGTCAGGAGTCGGCAAAACCACTTTAGTTGATTTAATTTTGCGTTTGTTAAAGCCAACGGCGGGGCAGATTTTACTGGATGATAAAAATATTTCCGACATCAAATTAAATCAGTGGCGCCTCAATATTGGCTATGTTTCTCAAGATATATTTTTGATGAATGGTACCTTTACTGATAACATCAGATTTTACAATCAATCGATCACCGATGAGCAAATCATTCAGGCGGCCAAATCGGCCAGCATCTACGATTTCATTAAAAGTTGCCCCAAGGGCTTAGAGACTGAAATTGGCGAAAGGGGAATAATGCTTTCTGCCGGTCAGAGGCAAAGGGTTGTCATCGCCCGGGTTTTAGTCCGCCAGCCTCAGCTTTTAATTTTTGATGAAGCGACCAGCGCTTTAGATAATGAATCAGAGCTGCAGATCCAGAAGGTGCTGGCAAATCTTAAGGGTAAAATTACGATTTTGTTTATCGCCCATCGCTTATCAACCGTGATTGATGCCGATCGTTTGATTGTCTTGGAACAGGGGAAAATCGTCGAGCAAGGTGTACCGCGCCAGCTGCTTGAAGATAAAAATTCTTATTTTTTTAAAGTCTTTAATATAAAGAATAAATTAGATTAATAATTATGCTTAGTAACAAAACAGTTTTAATCACCGGAGGGACAGGTTCGTTTGGCAGCAATTTTGCCAAGTTTATTTTGGAAAATTATCAGGTTAAAAAATTGATTATTTTTAGCCGGGATGAACTGAAGCAGTGGCAAATGAGCCAGGAGCTCAATGATAAAAGACTGCGGTTTTTTTTAGGCGACGTCCGCGATCTACCCAGGCTCCAGCGGGCTTTTCATGAAGTGGATATTGTGATTCACGCCGCGGCTTTAAAGCAGGTGCCGACTTTGGAATACAATCCGTTTGAGGCGATTAAAACTAACATTTTCGGCAGTCAGAATGTCATTGACGCGGCGATTGACCAGGGCGTGCAAAAAGTGGTTTTGATTTCCACTGATAAAGCCGCTCACCCGATAAATTTGTACGGTTCAACCAAACTGTGCGCCGAAAAAATGTTTGTCAACGCCAATTCCTATTCCGCCGGTAAAACCAAATTCAGCTGTGTGCGCTACGGCAACGTTTTAGGCAGCCGCGGCAGTATCGTTGAAAGTCTGTTAAAAATCCGGTCCGGTCAAAGCCAGGATAAAGTCTATGTCACTGACGAAAGAATGACCAGGTTCTGGATATCTTTTGAGCAAGCCTTTGACTTGGTCTTGTTCACCCTAGCCAATATGCGCGGCGGAGAAATATTTATTCCCAAAATTAAGAGTATGAAATTAGTTGACTTGTTTGAAGCGATTGTCCCGGGTGTTTCCCGGGAAGTGATTGGCATCCGGCCCGGCGAAAAATTGCATGAAATATTATTAACTGAAGACGAGGGGCGGCATGCGGTGGAGCTGGAAAAGTATTTTTTGGTTTTGCCCGAGTATAAAGAATTTTTTAATGTCGAGCAGAAGTTTGATCAGTTGCTTAGTTCAAGCAAACCCTTGCCGCCGGAGTTTAGTTTTCGGAGTAATACCAACCAAGACTGGCTGACCCCAGCTGATCTTCAGGCCATGGTGCTAAAAGACAAAAAGTAATTTTTTATGATTCCTTACGGCCATCAATCCATAGATCAAAAAGACATTGCCGCTGTTAAGCCGGTATTGTCTTCGGACTGGCTGACTCAAGGGCCAAAAATTGGCGAATTTGAGAAAAATTTGGCCCGCTGGTGCGGCGCCAAGTATGCGGTGGCGGTTAGTTCCGGCACGGCGGCGTTACATCTGGCTTATTTAGCGGCTGGTTTAAAACCAGGCGACGAAGTGATTACCACGCCCAATACTTTTGTCGCCACGACCAATATGCTGCTCGCCGTCGGTGCTAAACCGGTTTTTTGCGACATCAGACCAGACACTTACAATATCGATGAAACAAAAATTGAAAAACTGATTACCAAAAAAACCAAAGCTATCGTCCCGGTTCATTTTGCCGGTCAGCCTTGCGCCATGACCGAGATTAACCGGATTGCCAAAAAACACAAATTATTGGTGATTGAAGACGCTTGTCATGCTTTGGGCGCCAAACATAAAAATAAGAAAGTCGGCAGTTTATCGGCAATGACGGTTTTTAGTTTCCATCCGGTCAAATCGATCACGACCGGCGAAGGCGGGGCGATTGTTACTAACAACAAAAATTATTATCAAAAAATGATTTTACTCAGAAGCCATGGTCTTTATAAAGATCAGCAGGGCAGAAACGTGATGACCGAATTAGGCTATAATTACCGCCTGACCGATATCCAGGCCGCCCTAGGGTTGTCTCAGCTTAAAAAATTAAACCAATTTTTGGTCAAAAGACATCGGGTGGCTGAATGGTACAAAAAAGCGTTAGGCGATCTAGGGCAAATCATTTTGCCTCGCCAACTTTTCGGCGACTATTCCAGCTGGCATCTATACGTTATTTTGACCAAACAGCCGGCTTGGCGGGACAAGTTAAAAAAATACTTATGGCAAAAAGGCGTGGCGGTCAATTTTCATTATCCGGCGGTTTATTCCCAGCCTTATTACCAAAAAATCGGTTTTAAAAATTTAAAACTAAAAAATACCGAACGCTATCAAAATTCTTGTCTGACTTTGCCCTGTTATCCGGGCTTAACCAAAAATCAGGTTCAGTTTATTGCCAAGTTAATCAAAGATTTTTTTCAATCTTATGCCCCGTTAGAAGTTTCTAGAAGAAAAAATATTATTAATATTTTTTCTTCTCGCAGCTAACGAGGTGATAGAAATAAACTTTGATTATATAATATAGACTACCATTTTAATTATCAAAATAAACTTCTAACGGGGTATGTTAAAAAATAAGGAAAAAGTTTTAGCAATAATAATCGCCCGGGGTGGTTCAAAATCCGTTCCGCGAAAAAACGTTTTGCCGCTGCAAGGCAAGCCTTTGGTCGCCTGGCCGATAGCGTTAGCTAAAAGCGTTGAGCGCATTGACCGAGTGCTGGTTTCCACTGACGACGATGAAATTACGGCGATTGCTAAAGAGTATGGTGCTGAGGCGCCATTTAAGCGTCCGGCGGAATTAGCCGATGATCAAACCCCAACTTTGCCGGTATTACAGCACGCGGTCCGCTATCTGGCCGAAACACAAAATTATAAAGCGGATGTAATTTTATTGTTATATCCAACTTCACCCTTTCTCAAGCCGGAAAGAATCAATCAAGCTTTAGATTTATTTGAGACGACCAATTGCAACAGCGTAGTCAGCGTGGTTGAAGATTGCGGCCGGTTTTGGCATAAAATTGAAGGAAAATACCTGCCATTTTATCCGCCAGAGCGAGTTAACCGCCAATATTATCAGCCATTATACCGGGAAAACGGCGCGATTTATTTTTCCCGCTCGGAAGTTTTAATGACAATGGATAAAATCGTTGATGAAAAAAACGTGGAATTTCTGGTGATGGCGGCTGAGGAAAATATTGACATTGACACTTTGGCCGATTGGCAACAGGCGGTTAAAAAATAATTTTTAATTATTTTAGACTAATAAGCTTTAAAAAATATTATGCTCAAATACTGTAAAAAATGCGTCATGCCTAATACCAAACCCGACTTGAATTTTGACGAAGACGGAGTTTGTGATGCTTGCCGTTCCGCAGAACGAAAAGCGCAAGCCATTGACTGGTCAGCTAGAAAAAAAGAGTTTGAAGAGATAATTCAGCGCTACAAATCTAAAGACGGAAAAAATTACGATTGCATCGTGCCGGTCAGTGGCGGCAAAGACAGCACTTATCAAACTTACATTATCAAGCATGTTTACAAACTCAATCCTTTGTGTGTTTGTTTCGAACCAACTTATCAGACGCCGCGGGGGAAAAAGAATCTTGATAATCTGTCTAGTCTGGGGGTAGATCTAGTTTATTTTAGAAAGAATCCAGTCGTTTATAAAAAAATGGTTATTGAAGGCTTTAAACGTGTCGGCGACAACGAATGGCCTAACCATATCGGTATTTTTACCGTGCCGGTGAATATGGCGGTTAAATTCAAGATTCCTTTGCTCATTTGGGGAGAAAATTCTCAGCTCGAATATGGCGGTCCGGCCGCGGCCAGGAACAAAAATACTTTAGATCGTCGTTGGTTGGAGGAATTTGGCGGCCTATTGGGCAACCGGCTTGATGACATGGTTGGCGTTGGCGGCATTACCAAAGAAGATTTATTACCTTACACTTATCCTTCGCAAGAGGAGTTGGATACTGTTGGCGTTACCGGTTTATTTTTGGGCTATTATTTTCCCTGGGATGCTCGGCGCCAAGTAGCAGTGATCAAAAATTATGGCTTCAACGTCAAAGATGACGGTCCAATTGAGGGCACGTATACCAATTATGAAAATTTAGACGAGTCCACAGTCGGCCTTCATGATTATCTTAAATTCGTCAAATACGGCTTTGGCCGAGCGACTGACCATGCCTGTTTAGATATCCGCAACCAGCGGATTAGCCGGGCCGAAGGCTTGATGCTGATAAAAAAATACGACGGCAAGTATCCTTATTACGGTATTAAGAAATTTATGGAATATACCGGTCTGACCAAAAAAGATGTCGACGGTATTATCGACTCATTCACCAATAAACAGATTTTTGAGCTTGATGATGACGGCAATTTTAAAAGGGACATCGCCGGCAACTTGGTTCTTAAATCTAACTATGAATAAAGCTTAGCTCATTTATGCTGGTGATTATTGATTACAAAATGGGTAACGTCGCTTCGGTAGCAAAAACTTTTAAGGCGATTTATCCTGATCAGGTGCTTGTCTCCAACGCCGCGGCCGACATTGATCAGGCGAGATTTATCGTTTTGCCTGGCGTGGGCGCTTTTGGCGACGGTATGAGTAATCTGCGTCAGCTTGGCTTGGTTGAAATTCTTAATGATAAAGTTTTAAAAGGAAAAACCCCTTTTTTAGGCATCTGTTTAGGCATGCAACTGTTGGCTGAAGTCGGCAATGAATTCGGTAGACACGACGGACTGGGCTGGATTCAAGGTGAGGTAGTAAAATTGCAAACGGCCAATAATTTAAGATTACCCCATGTTGGTTGGAACGAAATCATTGTTCAAAAAGATGACGCCTTATTACGTGATTTACTGGATAATAATTTTTATTTTGTTCATAGCTATCACTTAAAAGTTGCTGATAGTTCTTTAGTCACCAGTACTTGTGATTACGGCCAGCCGTTTGTTGCCACTATCAGAAAAGACAATATTTTTGCCACCCAGTTTCATCCGGAAAAAAGTCAAACCGCCGGCTTGAAACTTTTGCATAATTTTTTAAATCTTTCCGGTCATGCTTAAAGTCAGAGTTATCCCTTGTATGCTTTTTAATGGCTTTAATCTGGTTAAAACCATTCAGTTTAATCAGTTGAGAAATTTGGGCAGTCCGATTCAAATGGCCCGAGTCTACAATAGTCGTAATGTTGATGAGTTGATTTTTTTAGATCTAATGGCCACGGTTGAAAATAGGCCACCGGCCTTTGCCGTAATTAAAGATATCATCGAAGAATGCTTTATGCCTTTGACGGTCGGCGGCGGTATTCATTCTCTTGAAGACGTTGATCAATTAATGAAGATTGGTGCCGATAAAATCTCAATTAACAGTGAAGCTTTAAAAAATCCGAGCATCATCGGCCAGATCGTCAAAAAATACGGTAGCCAGGTTTTAGTTATTGCTATTGATGCCAAACTGATTGATGGCCAATATTTCGTTTTCCGTGATCGCGGCCGCCAGAATACTGGTAAAAAAGTAGTCGATTGGATTAAAGAAGTTGAGACGCTGGGGGCCGGAGAAATATTTTTAAATTCAATAGATCGAGATGGTATGATGTCAGGTTACGACATTGATCTGATTAATCAGGCAGTTCAGGTTTCCTCAATTCCGATTATCGCTTGCGGCGGTGCCGGCAAAGTTCAGGATATTATCGATGCAGTGATTAAAGGTCAGGCTAATGCCGTTTCGTTAGCTAGTATGTTTCATTATTCCGGCCATACCGCCAATAGTATTAAAGAGAGAATGGCTCAGGCCGGCATTCCGGTTAGACTAATTAAAAAATAGTTATGGCTAAAGAAGCAATCTTCATTTTGGGCGGCGGACTGAAAAACGATTCCGGCCGCTGGCGGACAACTAACTTTGACGAACCGGGAGACGACTTTGGCGCTTTGGGCGATCGGTTGCGGGTGGTGGCGGCCAGTTGTTTATTTCAGGACTTCCCGAATTATTTGGTGATTGCTTCGGGTGGCAAGGGGCAGCTAAAAGATATTGCCGAGGCGCCAACTGTTGCTTCAGTCTTAAAACAAGAACTGATTGACTTGGGCGTGACAGCTGACAAAATTATTGAAGAGGATAAGTCAGCCAATACCTTTGAAGAACTGCAAGAACTAAAAAAGATTATCATTGATAATAGTTTAGACAAGATCGTTGTGATTTCTAATGATTATCATTTGCCCCGAGTCCAAGCGTTTATCGATCAAGATAACCAGCTGAGGCAATGGCTGGCAGAAAACAGGCTCAGTCTGCAGTCGGCCGAAGAAATTTTGATGAATAATGATCCAGCTCAGTGGCAAACAATGATTAACAAGGCTTATCGCAGTCCAGTGATGAAGCAACGGATTAAGCAAGAGCAGGCGGGGGTTAAAGCGATTAAACAAGGAAAATATGAACCCGACCGCGGGCTGAAGCCCGCGGTATCTGGGCGGGTTCTTTACCAGCGGAGTCGGCTCCGCCGACGGTAATTTTTTAAAACGGCCTTCATTCCCGCGCTGAAGCACGGGGTATTCGGCCTCTGTAATAAAATAATCTAAATTTATGACCGAATTTTCAATCAATACTCCAAAGGGAAAAAGAGAAATTGGTCCGGGCCAACCCGTCTTTATTATTGCCGAGATGTCGTGCAACCACCATCAGTCTTACGAGACGGCGGTAAAAATTATTGACGCCGCCGCCCAGGCCGGAGTTGACGCGGTCAAATTACAAACCTATACACCAAACACTATCACAATTGACAGCGATAAAGAATATTTTCAGATCAAGGTTAATGAGGCGTGGCAAGGTCAAACTTTGCATCAACTCTACCAACAGGCTTATACGCCCTGGGACTGGCACGGCAAATTGAAAGACTACGCCGAATCAAAAGGCCTGGTTTTATTTTCTTTTCCCTTAGACGTTACGGCCGTGGATTTTTTGGAAACGCTTAAAGTCGACCTTTACAAAGTTGGTTCGTTTGAAGTGGTCGATATTCCTTTACTAAAACGCATTGGTCAGACTAAAAAGCCGGTCATTATCTCTCGGGGCATGGCTTCTCTAGAGGAACTTGAGCTGGCGATTAAAACGCTTAAAGATAACGGTTGTCCTCAAGTCGCAATTTTACACTGCATCAGCGCCTATCCGGCCAAGCCGGCGGACATGAATTTATTAATGATTCCCGATATTGCCAAAAGATTTAAAACAGTGGTTGGTCTATCCGATCACAGTTTAGGCAAGACCGCCGCGGTCGCGGCTGTCGCTTTAGGCGCTTCTATCGTTGAAAAGCATTTTATTTTATCCCGAGCAGAGGGTGGACCTGATGCCGCTTATTCTTTAGAACCGGCGGAGTTTAAAGATCTGGTTTTGTCAATCCGTGACGCTGAGGTGGCTTTGGGTCAAGTCCAATATGGCGCTGGGCTTAAGGAAGCGGAAAATATTATTTTTCGCAAATCTCTTTTTGTGGTTGAGGATGTTAAAAAAGGTGAAAAATTCACGCCTAAAAACGTTAGATCAATTAGGCCGGGGCATGGTCTAGAGCCGAAATATTACGATCAAGTTATTGGTCAAACCGCGGCGGCTGACATTTCCCGGGCCACGCCTTTAAGCTGGTCTTTAATCGCTAAATGAACCCGACCCAGCCGTTTCTGTATGTTATGGATACACAGAAACGGCTGGGTATCTGGGCGGGTTCTTTATGAGCAGTGTCGGCTCCGCCGACAGTATTATTTTTCAGACTCCCCTCATTCCGCCCTGGGCGGATATTCGGGGAAAACATAATAGATTATGACTGAAGATTTCGCTAACTTTTTGGTCCGACCGGCTGAGATTTCTGACAGTCAAAGGATTTGGGAGATTCGTAACAGCCCCATGGTTCGACAGCATTCAAAAAATCAAGACGAGATTAAATTTTCCGATCATCAAAATTGGTTTCAGCAGCAGTACTTCGGAAACACCGGTAACCTTTGTTTTGTTTTGGCAAATGCCGAGGGAATAGTCATTGGTTATTGCCGCTTTGACTTTAACCAGCCGAATAAAAATTACCGCGTCTCTATCGCCTTGGACCCTCAATACCAGGGTCGGGGATTGGGTCATTGGCTTTTAAGCCAGTCTTTGAAAAATATTCCCAGCCAGTCAATAGTTTTAGCCGAGATTAAAAAAACCAACCCGGCCTCACTCAAATTGTTTGAAAAAAATAATTTTAAGACTTACCAGTCAGATGAATTTAATTTTTATCTAAAGTATGTCGGAGAATAACGTTAATAAAATTCAAGGCAAAAGAGTTTTGATTTTTCAGCAGCGCGGCTGGGGTTTTCGTATTGGCCATTTTTTGGCTAAGAAATTGCAAGATCAGGGGTGCCACTTAGCCGCTTTTACCATGAAGCGAAGCGTTCACAAATTTGTCTTAAACCAAAAGGATGTCCATTATGACCTAGTGATCAACTATGATGAAGTAATGGCCGATCCTAAAAAATATCTTGGTGATTCCCATTACACTTTAGCTCAAATTTGTCAGGATCTCGGAGTGCCTTCGGTTTGGCCAATGGCCAGCTCGGTTCGGAATCACTTTCGTTGTTATGGCGATAAATATTATTACAGTTTTCGCCAGAATGTTTCTGACGAAGAAATCATTGATTATATCAAAGCGGTTTATAAATACGTCAAAATATTTTTTGATGAATTTAAACCGGACGTGATTTTAGCGCCAAACTTTGTGGAAAGTCCGCATATTATGTGCAGTATTTTGGCCAAAAAGCGGGGGGTCAAAATGCTGGTGCCTTACGATTGTAAAATTAGAAATATTAAAATATTCACCCAAGACTACCTAGAAAGTTCCGGTTCTTTTGACGATCAACTCAATGCTTTAAATCGCGGCCTAGCCGAAAGCAAGAATATGCAGGTCGCTCGGCAATACATTCGTGAATTCCGTGAATCTTTTAAGCGACCGGATTACATGGATAGAATTTACAAAAAAACGCCGTTGCTTAAAAAAATCAGACAGGAGTTTTCTCCTTATCGCCAGATTTTGCGTTGGTACCTGAAGCGGCCGGATACGCTTTTGGGTAATGTTAGCATTTCTACTGATTATCGGCCGCCGCGCATTATTTTACGTGATCATTACGCCCATCGGCGCTACCGCAAGATCACTAACAATTTTAATTATTATCCATTTGACCAGGTTAAAAAATTCGCTTATCTGCCTTTACAATTTCAACCGGAAGAGACAACTGATGTTCAGGCTCCTTATTTCAATAATCAAATTGATGTCGCCAGGCTCAGTGCTTTATCTTTGCCGGATGATTATACTTTAGTAGTCAAAGAACATCCGATGATGGTAGGCTATCGGCCGCCTTCTTACTTTGAAAAGATTGCCCGAACACCCAATGTCAAATTGATTGATTACCGAATACCTTCGGACCAGGTTTTAAGGCGGGCCGATTTAATTATTAGCCCCAATAGTACCGTTGTTGCGGAAGCGGCATTTTATAACAAACCGGCAATTCAGTTCGGTAATTTGGGGATTACTTTAAATTTACCCAATACCTTTAAGCATACTGATTTTACCACTTTGTCGGCTAAAATTAAGGAAGTTTTGGCCGTTGATTTACATACCGCCGAGTACGAAAGCAGGCTGGAAAATTATGTGGCGGCGGCCTATGACGCCGGCTTTATCTTCAATTATTGGGGAGTCTGGGAGCGAAATGAAAAAGAAGACATGGAAGTTTTATGGCAGGCTTATCAAAACGAATTTAATAAAGTTTTAAGTTAATTATGTTTTTAAGAAAGTTAAAAAATAAATTACGGTCATTGGCTTTAGTTTTTTTGATTCAATTCAGCTTAGCGATCAATTCGCCAACACTGACCGCTTTTGTCTTAGCCGTCAGCGCCAGAAAAATCAATTCTTTGGGTCGGTTGACGGTTTTATGTTTGCGCCGAAGTATTTTTATAGACGATGTTCAAGCCATGGCCCGTTGGAGCGGTCAAATTAAGTATGTCATTATCGAGAGAGAGCATCTTCGGCTTGTTTTGTATCATTTCCTAACCAGGGTTGAACGCGAGACTATTTCTGAAACTAACTATTACACTTCCAATATTGGTCAGGCGGGCAAGCAAAGATATTATGCTTATTTGAATAAAATGTTTCCAACCCTTAAGAAGTTTATTAATTTTGAGGCGGGTTTAGCCGGCAATTTTGGTTATATTGAACAGCAAGAGCTGGCCCGAATTTTTTTAGAGAAAAACATTCCCTTTTTTGTCTTGCATAAAGAAGGCTTAACTTTTGCCGGCGTCGATCAGGCAACGGCCAATGAATATGTCAAAATTTACAAGACGTTTAAATTCATTGGTTCAAAAATGCTTTTTTACAATCAACAAATTTTCCAAGCGCTTGTTAATCTGGGTATCCCAGGCTTAAATCAAGATCAAGCCGTTGTTGTCGGTATTCCGAGGATGGATAATTATTTTAATAGTGCCGGTACCGATCAACCTTCTAACCAAGTAGTTTTATTTTCTTTTTATCCCTCGGACAAATTTTTTAACTTTTCGGGAGAAGCTGGAGGTAAAAAGTTGGCGACAATTAAAGATATTGCATATAATTTCCATCTCTGGCTAATGAGATTTGCCGCTAACAATCCAAAAATTAAAGTCGTGATTAAAACTAAATACGCTCAACAATACCTTGATTACGTCACCGATATTTTCAATAAGAATTTCCGGAAAAAGATTAATAATTTGGTTATTACTAATCTTGGTGATGCCTCAAAACTAATAAAAGACTCGCGGGTAGTTTTAGGCTTTAAGTCTACCACTTTACTGGAGGGTATTATCGCCAATCGTTTCATTATTTCACCTTATTTTGGCGATATCATTCCTAATGATGCTTTGGATTACTTTACTAAATATCCGGAACTGGTCAAATATGCCAAGACGGAAAAAGAGTTGTCGGAATGGATTTTGCAAACAGATCGGTATTTGGATTATAATCAAGAGAGTAAAAACAAATTTCTCACGGATTTAATCTATCTGCCTGACGGCCGAGCCAGCCTGAGAACGGAACAAGCAATCATCAACACCATAAAAAATAATAAATAACGGTCAAATATATGGCAACCTCAAAAACCAACAAAGATTTAAAAAATCTTTACGATAAGGTTTATAAAGAAGGTAAGGAGAAATTTTTTACTTTTAATTCTGATTATGTTGGTGAGCACTTGATCAAAATTATAGATTTTAAGGGTAAAAAAGTTTTAGACATTGGTTGTGGCACCGGTGAAACCGATTTATTAATGGCTCAGGAGGGTGGCCAGGTTTTGGCCATTGATTACTCAGCTGAAGCCATCAATATTACTCAAGCAGTTAAACATCCAAATTTAGAATTTAGGCTAGCCGAATATTCTCAAATAGACGACACTTTTGACGTGATTATTTCTTTGGGTACAATTGAGCATCAAGATAACCCTTTAACGGATTTAAAGAATTTTAAAAATAAATTAAAGCCAGGCGGCCAGATTTGTTTCACTTGTCCTTCTTTTCTTAATGTCAGAGGATATATCTGGATGACGTTGGTAAAATTGTTCAATGTGCCAATGTCATTGACCGATCTGCATTTTATTTGTCCTTTTGACGTTGAGGCCTGGGTTCAAGAGTTGGACATGGAATTAAAGTGGGAAACCTTTAATTTTGATTTGGGCAACAATCAAAAGATGATTGTTGATCTAGATAAACGGCTCCGTAACGCTTTAAGAGACGCCAAGCTGCCCGGTAATGTTGACGCCTTTATCGATTGGCTGAAAAAAGTCAGCCAATATGACCATACCAACAAATTTAGCGGGGCGATGGGGCTTTACATCTTAACCAGTAAGTAAAAATGAAGTATATTATTCTTAATTTTAGTTCCGGTTTTGGGCCATTTCTGCGCACCACTGAGCTGGCCGTGGCGGTTAATAATTTATTGGCGGAAAAGCTGGGTCAGCGTTTGGGTATTATCGTTCCTTTGGTCTACGGTGAACGGCAGAAAAATATTATGTTGGAAATGTTTGGCGATATTATCAACCGCTGGCCGGCCGAGCTAGTTTTAGCTGAAGAATTGGGCGATTTTTTTAAGCCACTATTCTATAGCCATGATAGTTACCAGAGCTACCTGGAAAATTTGATTGCTTACGGTAAAAAAGTCGAACAGTCAATTCAGAATTATTTGTCCGCCGGACTTTTGGCTAAAACTTTTTCTGGTCAAACGGTAAAAGTCAACATCAATGAAATTGCTTTTGAAATCAATCGCAATCCCAAAGTCAATTTGGGGATTAATCCTTCTTACTACACTAGCTTTGGCCATGCTTCCGACATCCTTGAGCGTTCTTTGGCTGAACCGGCAATCAAGCTGGATCAGGCAATTGTTAAAAAAGCCGTTCCTCTTTTTTTGGCGATTGAAAAAAAACAAAAAATACATTTTATCTCCGATCCGGCCACTTTTTCTTATCTTCATAATCCCCAGGCGATTTTTAATCCCAAAACCCTCCCTTATTTACGCAACCGGCCAGTGAGTAAATATCAAACCGAAGTAATGACCCCACCGTCAATTGGCATACCAAATAAAGATGAAGCGGTGGCCAGCCGCGGGGTTTACGTCACCGTGACCGGCATTGAAAAATTGGCCCATCTTTTTAAAGAAGTTTCCAATTTAGGCTTGCAGATATATACCAATAGACCGGAAATTATTGCCGGTAGTGTTAAAGCCTCACCGGCGGCTCTTGGCCACAAAAATATTATTCTTCATTTTGCCCGCAGCGGCTGGGGCTCGGTTTGGCTGTCGCAGTTTACTCAAACGCCTTTTATTACGCCGCCTTACGATCAGAACGATGATCCGGAGATTTATTTCAATAATATTTCCATAGAAAGGCTTGGTTTAGGTAAAATTTATCAGGGCCAGAAATTATCAGAACTCCTTGAATTTGTTGATCAATATAAAAAGAATGTCGAGATTATTAATAAAAATATTTTTAACATCTACGGCACTTTGAACGGTATTGATTACATTGCCGCCAATATCGTTAAAGACTATTTGAATATATGACAAAAATAATCGTTGAGGCCTGCCAAAATCATTTGGGCAAACGGGAAATTTTGAGCCAAATAGTGGCCGCGGCGGCGGCCGGCGGGGCTGATTATGTCAAAACCCAGATGATTTTTTCTGAAGACTTGACTCACCGGCCGCGCTTTGATCAAGGCTATGTCGAAAGCAATGGCGTGGTCAAAACCATCAAAAGGCCATATCAGGCTGAATTCTCCAGGTTAAGCCAGCTGGATTTGACCGAAGATGACTATAAATGGTTTATTGAATTGGCTCAAAAAAATAAAATCACGCCGCTGATTGCTATTTTTGCCAGAAAAAGAATTGAACTGGCTGCCCGCCTGGACTGGCCGGAAAAAATAGTCAAAGTCGCCAGTTATGACTGCGCCAGCTATCCGATGCTTAATGAACTCTGCGATGTTTTTGACCATTTGATTATCTCGGTTGGCGCCACTTTTGATGAAGAAATTAAAAAAGCGGCTGAGCTGGTTAAAAGCCGAGGCAAAAAATTAACCTTTTTGCATTGCGTCACCAGCTATCCCAATACTTTAGAGATGTGTAATCTTGCCCGTTTGGAATGGTTAAGGCAGTTTACCGATTCGGTTGGCTGGTCCGACCACACGGCCGTCGCCCGAGATGGTCTTCAGGCGGCAAAAACGGCACTGAAGCTGGGTGCGGACGTAATTGAGAGGCATTTCACAGTTTTAGCCAACGATCAAACCAAAGATGGTCCGGTGTCCATTAATTCTGATCAGCTAAAAGAACTGATTGGATTCAGCCGTTTGACCAAAGTTGAGCAGGAGCAAATAATCAATGAACAGATACCAGAATGGCGGATTATGCTTGGGCAGAAAAATCGAGAAATGACTCAGGCTGAAATTTTAAACCGAGACTATTATCGCGGTCGATTTGCTAGCCTGGTTGACGGACAATGGATTGATAATTGGGACGATAAAAAAGTTTTTTAACCATTAATTACTTTTTATGAAGCCTAAAATTTTGGCGGTTATTCCGGCTCGCGGTGGGTCAAAGGGAATAAAAAATAAAAATTTAAAAAAACTTTTAGGCCGGCCTTTGATTGCTTATACTATTTTGGCGGCCAAAAAAAGCAAATTAATCACTGACATTGTGGTCTCTTCAGACAGTGAAAAAATTTTGGGTTTAGCCCGTCAATTCGGGTTAGTAGTGATTAAGCGGCCAAAATTTTTAGCGACGGACAAGGCTTCGTCAATCGACGCCGTCATCCACGCCGTTTTTCAGACCGAAAAGCTTTTTGGTTATCGCTATGATCTGGTGGTTATGCTTCAGCCGACAACGCCGTTAAAAACCGCCAAAGACATTGACCAGTCACTCCAAAAATTAATTGCCAGCCGGGCCGATTCAGTGATCAGCGTCGTCCGCAGTCCAGGCATTAATCCGGAATGGATGAAATATATCGTTAATGATCAATTGGTCGATATTGACAATAGAAAAATCGAGAATGCTTCAAGGCAGAAAGACCAGATTTATATCAGAAACGGCGCGATTTATGCCACCCGGAGAAATACTTTAGTTCATAAAAAGACTTTTAAGGGCGGCCATTGTCTGCCTTACGTCATGCCGACAGAACTTTGGGTTAATATTGACGGCCCCAGAGACTGGAAGCTGGCCGAGTTAATAATGAAGAATAAAATAAACTATGACCGACCAAAGCCAATACAAAAAAGGTTCAGTAGTTGAATTTGATGATAATTGGAAAATTCGCAGTCACGAGGCCCGTCAGAATTATTACACCAGCGGCAGGCCGACAAACCAAATCATGATGTCTTTTAAGAATCAATGGAAAGTTTACAGTTCATTCATCAAGAATCCTCAGCCGGGAATGAAAGTCTTAGAGCCTGGTTCGGGTCGGGGTTCAATTTCCTGTTATTTTGCCGCCCATGGTTTTGACTGCTATCTTTTGGATACTTCAGCAGAAATTTTGGCAGTGGCTAAGGATATATTTAAAGAAAACAACCTGCCGGCCCATTACGTTTGCGAAGACGCTTTGCATATGTCGTTTAGCGATAACTATTTTGACGTGATTGTGCATTGTGGTTTATTGGAGCATTTTGAGGATTACCGACAAGCGCTAATCGAACAATATCGGGTGCTTAAACCAGGCGGCATTATTATCTCTAATATCGTGCCGGGCAAATGGTCGGTCCAAAAGGCCTTTGGTTTTATCAACTTATTTTTGAAATTCGTTCATGGGTTATTAACCAAGCTTAAGTTAGTCAATAAAGCGGAGAAAGCTCCTAAAAAACCCCTTTATCGCAGTGATCACGGTTCTGAAATTTATATTGAGGTTTTGCGCAGTTTGGGAGCGGCCATTGAATACCAAGGTGGCATTTTTCCGGTGCCTTCTTTGTCTTACTCGCCGGCCTTTCCTTTTACCGTGATGTCGCCTAAAATTGAGAAGTTTTTAGTCTGGCTCTGGTATCTGGTTTTGGCGATCAGAAAAATGATTTGGCCAAAGCGGCATCCCTGGATGTGCTCGGAAAAATGGGGTCAGCATGTTTTGGTTGTTGCCAGAAAGCCAATTAATCAAAAATTATTATGAGTAAAAATAAACTCAAAATCATTAACGCCGTCGGCGGCAATTACCCTCAAGCCGCCAAGGAGATTCTGTCGTCATTGGGCGAAGTAAAAATGATCGGGCCGGATCAAAAAATTTTGGCCGTCGAAATCGTCAAAGCCGACGTTTTAGTCCTTCAACTTGGCGTGGTGGTGACCAAGGAAATTATTAACTTGGCGCCGAATCTTAAAGTGATTGCCACCGCTACCACCGGCTTGGATCATGTTAACGTTGGTTACGCCAAAATCAAAAAGATCAAGGTCATCAGTCTGCGCGGGGAGACGGAATTCTTAAACACTATTACCAGCACGGCCGAATTAGCCTTTGGTTTAGCGATTGCCTTAGCTCGGCACCTTGTCGACGGCGTTGCCGCGGTTAAAAACTATCAGTGGGAAAGTACTAAGTTTACTGGCCATAGTCTTTCCGGTAAAACCTTGGGTTTAGTCGGCCTGGGCCGGCTGGGTAAAATAATGGCGCGTTACGGCAACGCTTTTGGCATGAAGGTTATTGCTTGCGATCCTTATCTTAAAGACAAGGAATTCATTGAAAACCATTGTCAAAAAGTTGAATTCAGCGATTTACTTTCAAATAGTGATATCATTTCCATTCACGTTCATCTAAACGAAGAAACAAAAGACATGTTTAACGCTGAAGCCTTTGCCCGGGTAAAAAATACAGCTTACTTAATCAATACCGCCCGCGGCGACATTGTTAATGAAAAAGATTTACTCCAGGCCTTGACTGAAAAAAAGATTGCCGGTTTTGCCGCTGACGTTTTAGCCGATGAGTTGAATTTCAAACAAAATTTTTCTTCTCAGCCGTTGGTTGAGTATGCCCAAAAAAACAGCAATGTGATTATTACCCCGCATATTGGCGGTAGTACATTTGAATCACGCCAGGCAACCGATGTTTTTATCGCTAAAAAAGTACAAGAATTCTTTAATACAATGATTACTAAATAAATTATATGTTAGATTTTAAACATTCGAGCAAAAGCCAGAAATACGATTTATGCATTGTCGGCGGCGCCGGCCGGGTGGGCCTGCCTTTGGCCGTTGTTTTTGCCCTCAAGGGAGTTAAAACCGTAATTTACGATTTAAACAAAGAGGCTTTGAGTCAGATTTCAGCCGGGGTTTTTCCCTTTAAAGAAAATCAGGGCCCCGAGAGCTTAAAGCAAGCGCTGGAGAACAAAACTTTATTTACTTCCGATTCAGCTGAAGCGATTAAAGACAGTAAGCTAGTTTTATTGGTTGTCGGCACGCCAATTGACGAGTATTTAAATCCGGACTTCAAGGCCATTATGGGCGTGATCAAAAATTATTTTGATTACTTTAGCGATGATCAAGTTTTGATTTTGCGCAGTACGGTTTATCCGGGGACGAGTAAAAAAGTCCAGAAATATTTTGAAGGCCAGGGTAAAAAAATTAAGGTCGCTTTTTGCCCGGAACGAATCGCCGAGGGCAAAGCCATTGACGAGCTGATGAGCCTGCCCCAGATCATTTCTGCTTTTGACCAAAATACGGAAAAGGTGGCTTACGACCTATTTAATAAAATTACCGATAAATTGGTGACGGTTAAGCCAATGGAAGCGGAGTTAGCCAAGCTTTTTACTAACGCCTGGCGCTATATCAGTTTTGCCGCAAGCAACCAATTTTACATGATTGCCGAAAGTTTTGGCGCTGACTATGGGGCGATTTATCAAGCCATGACTCAAGATTACGATCGGGCCAAAAATTTGCCCGGCGCCGGCTTTGCCGCCGGTCCCTGCCTGCTTAAAGACACGATGCAGATTTCCGCTTTTTCCAACAATAATTTTTCTTTGGGCCAGGCGGCCATGCTGGTTAATGAGGGCCTGCCTAAGTTTGTGATAGAAGTTGTTAAAAAGAAACTTCAAGCATCCAATTCAATAACTAAGCTTGGTTATATTAATGTCGGCATTTTAGGCATGGCTTTTAAGAGGGAATCGGATAACAAGCGAGATAGTTTGTCCTACAAATTAAAAAAGATCGCCGAATTTGAATTCGGCACGGTTCGCTGTCACGATGTCTATATTAAGGACGAAGCATTGTTATCTTTGGATGAAGTTTTAGACAAATCAGACGTCGTGATTTTAGCTACGCCTCATAAAGATTACAAAAAAATTGACCCTAAAAAATATCCGAAAAAAATTTTTATTGACGTCTGGGGCTTTTGGCGGTAAACTTATATACGGAGATTAATTTTTAAGCGTCTAATTTTATGAAAATTTTAGTTAGTGGCTCAGCGGGCTTTATCGCTGGCTATTTGGTTGACGAGTTATTAAAGCACGGCCACCAGGTCGTGGGTGTTGATAATTACAGTAAATACGGCAAAGTGGAAAAAAGTTACGACCATAATCCCAATTATTTTTTTACCGAAGGGGACGCTAAAGACGTGGAACTGATGAAACATTTGATTCAGGATTGCGATCAAGCGCTTTTTAACGCGGCGATGGTGGGCGGGATAAATTATTTCCATGAATTTGCTTATGACCTGATCGCTGAAAATGAACGGATTGTGGCCTCTTCCTTTGATGCGGCGCTTTGGGCTTTTAAAAATAAAAAACTTAAAAAAGTTAATGTTATTTCTTCCTCCAGTGCTTTTGAGTCAACCGCTAAGTACCCAAGCGTGGAAGGGGACCAGGCTCTTTGTCCGCCGCCGCAGTCCACTTATGGTTTTCAAAAATTGATGTGCGAATATTTTGCCAAAGGCGGCTGGGAGCAGTATCAACTGCCTTACACCATTATCCGGCCGTTTAATGTCGTCGGCACTGGTGAACAAAAAGCCAAAAACACCAAAGAGATAATTTCCGGTAACATTAAGCTGGCCATGAGCCATGTGGTGCCGGATTTAGTCCAAAAAGTCCTGAAAGGCCAGGATCCTTTGCGTATTTTAGGCGATGGCAAGCAGATTCGTCATTATACTTATGGCGGGGATTTAGCTGCCGGTATCCGCCTAGCGATTGAGAGTAAGGAAGCGATTAACCAAGATTTCAATATTTCGACTGCTCAATCAACCACGGTTTTAGAACTGGCCGAGTTGATTTGGAATAAAATTAATCCGGATCAGCCGTTTAATTACGTTTCGGATGAACCGATGATCCATGACGTCAGGAAACGCCAGCCGAGCACAAAGAAAGCCAAAAAATTACTGGGTTTTGAGGCGAAAACCGATTTGAGCCAAATGCTTGATGAGCTGATTCCTTGGATTAAAACCCAAATCGAATTCGGCAATATGTAGTTTATGAGGATAATTTTTGTCACTTCCAAACTTAATTTTGTCACTGCCGGCGGCTCAATCACCGATTTAGATCTCAAGGCCGAAAATCTCCAAAAGCTGGGTCATGAGGTTAAAGTGGTGACGGTTTATTCGCACAAGAATAAAATTGATAAAGCCCTGCCTTACTCAGTAGTTGCCGAGCAGTTCAAAACTTTTCATCAGCTGCCGGTGCAGTATCAGATTTGGCAGCGGTTAAAAAAATATTCCTCTCAGGCTGATATTTTTCATGTTGAAGGCCAGTATATGTATGGCGCTGGTCTTTATCGACTTTTTGGCGGAAAAATTCCGGTGGTGGCTTTTTATAACCGGGAATTTATCTCCTGGCCAAGTGAAGACGGCCAAAAAGAAAAACAATTTAGCGTTTTAAAGCGCTTGAAAAATCGTCTGCGCTATTTGGCGGAAAAATATCTTGGCGGTAATTTAGCTAACCGGCTGGATTTTTTTATTTTTACTACGCCCTTTATCCAGCAGGCTTATTATAATTTTGGCTTAAGCCCAAAAGTGCCTTCTAGAATTATGCTGGATTTTGTTGACGATCGGCGGCTGCTTTCGGCCGCCGGCATGGCCATGGCCGAGATTTTGGAAAAAAGACAAGCGACTAAAAAAATCGTCCAGCTTTACTGCACCGGACGGATGATTAAAGAAAAAGGTTTTGATTTGGTCTTAAAAGCGTTTTCTCTTTTAACCAATAAAGATAAATTTCGATTAGTCTTAGGCGGCGACGGACCGGAGCGGGACAGCTTAATTAAAATGGCCAAGGATTTGGGTCTGGAAAATTACGTTGAATTTCCCGGCTGGGTTGATTATCAGGCGATGGTTCATTTTTTGGTTGAGTCGGATATTTTTATTGTGCCTCGCTGGCGGCGCGAATGCAGTGCCGTGATTGGTTTGGAAGCGATGGCGCTGGGTTTGCCTACCCTGGTTTTTTCCGGCGGGGCGCTGGAATGGATCGTGGGAAATCCAAACTTAACTTTTAAAACCAATGACCAGGCCGATTTGGCCCAAAAAATCAGCGCTCTGGGCACTGATAATGCTCTGCGGCTGAGGCTAGGCCAGCATTGTTTTCGGCGCATGTCTGGAGTGTTTCATTATTCTAAGCTGGCACAAGAACTTGAGGCAATAATTTTTAAATTAACAAATTAGTTTTCCAAATGTTGTAAAATTACCTGCCGGTAACCGGCAGGTAATTTTTTTATCATTCTATTTTTTAGTACCAGTGCCCAGGATCATTAGCTCACGTGACCAGCGCCAGTAACTGCTTTTTTTCATCTTTTTGACGGGCCATAATAGTCTAAGAGGCTTGAGTATTATTCTTAGAAAAGGCCAGCGCCAAACGGAAGGTAATTGATAAAAAAGTTCAGACTGGACATCGTGAAAATCAGATAACTTTAACAAATTAGCCAGGCCGGACGTGATATAAGGTTGAACGTGAGTGTAGTCATTATAAAAAGTATACACTTGGCTTTGCCAGTCGGGCGTCATAATAATCACCCTGCCACCCGGCTTGAGTATTCGTTTAATTTCATGCATGAATTGCTCTGGATTGTGTATATGTTCTATTACTGACTTAGAGAAGACAACATCAACAGTTGCATCTGGCAGTGGAAAATTATCTTTTTCAAAATTAATATTGCCGTGAAAATCTATGCTTGGGTCGTTTAAAGTAACTATTTCTCGGTCTAGTCCTATAGCATTGAGATCTAATTTTCTAAATGCTTCTATAAAATCTCCTCGACCGCAACCCACATCAACTACAGTCGTTCCTTTTGTCATGGCAAATCTATTGAATAGGTAAGCACATAATTTATTCGGGTAGTCGGTCACCGGCTTTAAATTTTTTGCATACATTACTTCTAGGTAGTGAGCCATAGCGTTAATTATTTATTTTTTTAACTTGACGCCTCTAAAGATTATTGGCCTTTTTTAGTTAGCACGGTTCTAATCGTTTTAAGTAAGATGCTCAAATCCAAGGCGAGTGACCGGTTTTTTATGTAATAAAGATCATATTGGATTTTTTCCATGGTTTCTTCCAGCGAACCGCCGTAGTTTGGCCCCATCACTTGAGCCCAGCCGGTCAGGCCGGGTTTAATCATCAGCCTTTCCTGGTAGAACGGAATCTGGTTCTTCAACTGTTCGACAAACTCCGGTCGTTCCGGCCGCGGGCCGATTAAACTCATTTCTCCTTTTAAGACATTAATCAGCTGGGGGATTTCATCAATTCTGGTTTTTCTTAAAAATTTACCGACCCGGGTGATGCGCGGGTCATTTTTGGCCGCCCATTGCGGTCCGTTAGACTCGGCACCCGTGACCATGGTTCTGAATTTTATGGCGGTGAAAGTTTTGCCGTCTTTGCCCATTCTGACCTGGGTAAAAAATATTGGCCCCGAGCTGGTAGTTTTAACGGCTAAAATAATAAAAGGCAGTAAAGGCAGGGAAATTATCAATAAAATTATTGAAATTATAACGTCAGCAATGTTTTTAATTAGATTGTAAGTTCTTTTCTTGCTTTCGGTTAAATTTTCCAAAAACCAGATTTGTTCAATGGTCGTAACCGGAATTTTACCGGTAATATTTTCGTAGAATTTCGCCAATTCAAAAAAACTAATTTTCAGCGATAAGCAATTAAACAAATTTTTGAGTAAATTTTTGTCTTCCCGCGGATGGACGGTGGTAATAATTGTCTGAACCTCGATTTTCTGGCAGATTTCTTTAAGTTGATTCAAGTCGGCTGCTACCACGAGGTTCTGATATTCATCGGGGATTGGTTCGGTTTGGCCGTTTGTTACCGGCATTATCGCTCTGACTTGAAAACCCAGTTCCGGCCGCTTTTGGATTTGTTTGATAATTTCTCCGACTTTTTTATTGTAGCCAATAAAAAGGACGCCGTCGGCAATTTTGGGCGAGCGGGCGACTTGATAAAACCATAATCGCCAGAGATAAATTAAAATCGCGGCGATGGCGATGTAAATAAAAAATACTCTCTGTGGTCTAATAGTGAATAAACGATTGGCGCCGATGTAAAAGAAGGTAAAAGAAAAGGCGCTGCCAATGACAATGACCTGGATCAAGCGGTTGAGCAAATCCACCTTGCCTTTGCCGATGCCCAGTTCATAAAAATCTTCAATATAAAAAATAATCAAAAAGATGATGATGATAACGCTAAAAGGGAAAAGATGAGCCTGCCACAAATCATAATCAACCGTCAAACCATAGCGCAAAAAAAGAGTCAGCCAAAGGCTGGAAAAAAGAATGATTAAGTCTCCGACAATTAGGAGATTTTTTTTGGCGGATTTAGTTAAAGACTTGCTTTCCATAGATTCTAGACCAAGCAGCTGATTTTAAGATATGCCCCATTAGAAGTTTAAAAGATATGTTTAATCAGAGGATTCAAGATATCAATTATAGTGTTGAAAAAAATAAACTCTGGACTTTTAACGGGGTATAGCTAAAATATAAGCGATTTTAGCGAAATTGTCAATCTAAATCAGCGTGAAGGGTGAAATTCAAATTTATCTATATTTACTTATTCTTTAGTGTCATTGCGAGTCCCGACGGAATCGGGACGAAGCAATCCCCTTGGCAAGACAGATCCCTCGGTTCCCTCGGGATGACGCTTCGCGTCAGATTGCTTCGTCACTCACTGCCGTTCGCTCCTCGCAATGACAAAATATACTAAAATACATTGGTTTTAAGAGTAAGAACGAATTTCGCTATTCACGGAAACTAGAAATCATCGTTTATTCAATCTAAAAAAAATCTTGCGACAATGCTCATTTTTGTGAGTCATCGCAAGATTAACCTTCAGCTAGCAGGATTGGACTGGTTAACACAAATTGCGGTCTGCCAGGAATTGTATCGCCAAAAACATAGCGGCGATTCCCATTGCCCGGTCAATCCGTAGTGAACTTCTTCCCCAGAGCATATCCTCGACTGCCTGGCGGGAAGCCAATATAACTTGGCAGCCACTCTCCGGCTCTCTTTTTTTGACCGCGTTTATGCCGATCATAAGGTGGTGGCCGCCGCCGTCGCTCTTGTCCGGAATTTCAATCACGGTTCCGGTAATCAAGTGATACCACCTTTCTACCTTGTAGCCGGTTTCTGCCAGTAACACCCGACCGGCCGCGTTGATTATGTCCTCTCCTTGCTTAATGGCGCCGATCGCCGGTCCGACGGAGTATTCCATCTGACCATACTTTGGCTCTTTGACGAGGACAAATTTGTCGTCCGGCCCGATGGCAACGGCGACAACGAATTCTTTGCCGGTGCGGTCCCACAGCAGCTGTGGTTCTCGCGTCTGGCCATCCGGCGTCCGGACCACGCGTTTGATCACCGGAAGGAATCCGTCACCGAACACTGTTTCTTCTGAAACGATAGTACCGACGTCTGTTTTTTCACCATTCGGCCTCATCGTAACTCTCCTTTGTTTAGAGAACAATCTGTAGCAATGTATTATTGCTTCAGCCAGCAATCGCTTTGTACTGCGTTTGCTGCTTTTAGACTATATTATAAGTGGTTGAATAAGTCAAGGTTAATCATTTTTTACCTTGCCGGAAAACCGATTTTTTGGTATGATTATTTTATTATATTAGGCTAGGATTAGAGTTCCAGCTGTTAAATTTTAAAATTAAAATAATGCTTAACCAACAAAGATTCATCCGGATTCTTCTGACAGTGATAAAAGTCGGCGTTTTACTGACTATTTTTTTACCCTTGGTGATGAACAGTCACTTTTTTTTCCCGTTCATTGTCTTGAAGAATGTTTTATTCAGAATAGCGGTTGAAATTATCCTGGCCGCTTATATAATTTTAGCCTCCTTGGTGCCGGTCTACCGGCCTAAGTTTAACCAATTGGTTTGGGCGGTTTTAGCTTTTTTTGGCATTTCGACCGTGGCGACAGTTTTTAGTCTCGGCCCCTACGGCAGTTTTTGGGGCAATTATGAACGGATGAGCGGTTTATTCCATCACCTCCATCTAGTTTTATATTTTTTTGTTTTGTTCAATGTTTTTAAACAAAAAAAAGACTGGCACAATTTTTTCAGCTTTTCGGTGTTTGCCAGCCTATTGATGAGTTTTTTTGCTTTTGCCCAATGGCTCCAAGTACCGTTTTTAATGCAGTCTTCAGGCGGCAGCCGGCTGACCGGTACGCTGGGCAATGCCACTTTTTTTGCCGCCTATCTACTTTTCAACCTGTTTTTCATTGTTTATTTTTGGGCTCAAGAGAACCGCTTTAACCTTAAGTTGTTTAGTTTCAGTAATTTTACCTTTGACGCTTACTTGGTTTTAGCTGCTATTCTATATAAAATTTTCCCCCTGGCCGATTGGCAGTTTTTTAATTTTTTCAAAGTGCCGGTTTTAAGCGAGGCGATCAAATATCCCGCCCTGTTTTATCCGTTTTTAACTTTACAACTACTGATTGTCGCCGCCTGGTTTTTGCGGGCAAAAAAATATTCTGTCCGAATTCTTTTAACCCTGGTTTTTTTATTTGAGTTTTTGATTTTTTTCAACACCCAAACTCGCGGCGCCATGCTGGGTATTTTTGCCAGCGCGATTTTTTTGAGTTTAGTTTTGCTCTTTTTACCCCGGGGCAAAAAGTTAAAAACTTTTGGCCTTGGTTTTTTGGTCGTTTTACTGATTTTACCGTTTAGCCTTTTGGCTTTGAAAGATTTGCCGGTGGTCAAAAACGTTCCAACCCTGAATCGTTTGGCTAATATTTCGCTAACTGACATTACCAGTGAATCCCGGTTACTGACCTGGCAGGCCAGCTGGCGAGGCTGGACCGAGTCAGTTAAGTCGTTTTTAATTGGCTACGGCCCGGAAGACTATGCCTATGCCTTTAATAAATATTTCCCAGTCAAGATTTTTAAAGATTCCGGTTCCCAAATTTGGTTTGACCGGGCTCATAACATTATTTTTGACGTTGGCGTCACGACCGGCATTATCGGTTTGGCGGCCTACTTAGCGATGCTTCTTTTGGCGGCCCGGTCGTTATTGCGGATCTATAAAAAAAATCGGTCGCTTAGTTCCAGCTGGCTTTTTATTGGTTTGATCGTTGCCTATTTTGTCCAGAATTTTTTTGTCTTTGACACTTTGAACACGGAAATATTGTTTTATTTATTTTTAGCTTTTGTTGTCTTTTTAACATTACATCCAGACCAGGAAAATTCGGAAACGGTTTATCCGCCGGTAGCCCAAGCCGACACGAACGCTAAATTTTATTTGCTGCCAATTGTCGCTGTTATTTTAGTAATCGGTCTTCTTGTCAATTTTAGAACCTTAAAAGCGAATAACTATATCTACAAAGCCTTAACTACTAACGACGTTACATTGGCCTCTGAATATTTTGAAAAATCGATCGCCACCACAGTCGTTGGTCGGTTTGAGCTCCGGCAACAATTTTCTAACTTTGCCATTAATGTCGCTAGAAATAATCAAATTCCTGGGAGCCAGAGAACTCAGATCGTTGATCGAGCTTTAACTGAACTGGAAAAAAGCGTCAAAGATGAGCCGTGGAATGTCCGGCATCATTTATGGCTAGCCGGGTTTTATAATGATACCGCCAGGCTCGATTCCAGCCGGGTTGATAAAGCCATTACCCTCATCAATCAGGGGATACCGTTGAGCCCAGACCGGCCGCAACTTTACTTGGAACTGGGTCAGTCTTATCTGTTTAAAGGTGATACTAAGAAGGCGATTGAGTATTTTCAGCTGGCAGTAGATAAAGCACCTTGGGTCGTAGAATCCCATCTGAGCTTGATTTCAGTCGGGATTTTGACCGATCAGGCGGCTTTAGTTGACCAAGAGTTTGCCACTTTGTTTCAGATGAATAAGATTTTAACCATAAATGATTACGGTGTCTTGCGCGATTTATATCTGCGAGTTAATAACTATCCTGGGGCCATTGCCATGCAATCTCAAATTATCAATTTAGAACCCCAAAATTCTGACGCCTATTTTATGCTGGCCAGCATTTATTTTGCCAGCGGCGACGAAAATAAGGCCACTGACGCCGCCAGCCAGGGCTCAGCTCTTAATCCCCAAGCGCCCAGCGCCTCTGAATTTATTAAGCTTCTAAAAGAAAATCAAACCGGCACTTAGCCTGATTCCATGACTAAACTGATCAAGTCAAAAATTTTTTTCGGCTTAATTCTGGTGGTTTTTGGTATTTTTAGTTATTCGGCTTTAACTGGGTTGGCTGAAGCCAGTCAGCCCGGAAATTTTTTGACCGGAGAACTTTTAGTTAAATTTAAAAACAGTGATGAAATTTTAAGGCTGAAAGTTGATCAGCAGTTGGATTTAGCGCCATTGATTGAGCGCTATCAAAATTTTCCAGAAGTTGAATATATTGAACCAAACTATTTGCTCGCCGTGGCCGCTTTTCCCGATGATCCGGAATATCCAAAACAGCAGTATCTGCAGATGGTTAATATCCGGTCGGCTTGGTCAAAGGAATTATTGATTCGCGAATCCGAACGCATTACCAAGCGGTCAGTGATTGCCATTTTGGATACCGGCGTGGATTTGGATCACCCTGATTTGAAAGATAAAATTTGGACTAATATCAACGAAAGAAAAGGCGACGGAGTTGATAACGATCAAAATGGTTATGTTGACGACATCAACGGCTGGGATTTTGTCAGTAGCGATGCCGATCCTAATCCGGCCTTGACTAATGGCTATGAACTGGGTGCGATTAACCATGGGACAATTGTCGCCGGCATCGCCGCCGCCAGCATTAATAACAGTGAAGGCATCGCTGGCATTAGCTGGTTTAGTGAAGTCATGCCTTTACGGATTCTAGACAGCACCGGCTCCGGTGATATTTTCTCGGCGGTTAAAGCGATTGATTATGCCATAAACGCGGGTGCGGACGTGATCAACATGAGTTTTATCGGTCAGAATCAAAGCCAGAGCCTGGATGCCGCGATCAAGCGCGCCTATGACCGCGGGGTAATTATTGTGGCCGCGGCCGGCAATACCGACCCGAATATTGACGGCGTTAATTTGGATTTAACTGAATATTATCCGGTCTGCAGTGACGGCTCAGGCGGCGAAAATATGGTGATTGGCGTAGCTGCAATTGACCAGACTTTTAAAAAATCAAAATTTTCCAATTACGGTAAATGCGTTGATATTGTCGCGCCGGGCGAAAAATTTTATTCTACTCAAGTTTACGATGCCACTCAAGCCAGTTTAAAGAGTTATTACAACGGTTATTGGTCCGGTACTTCTTTATCCACGCCTTTGGTCAGCGGCACCGCCGCCATAATCAAAGCTTTGCGGCCACAGTTCAGCGCCAAGATGATTCGTGATTCTATTTTGAATTCAACTCAGAATATTGATATCTATAATCCCGGCTTCCAGGGCAAACTTGGTTCCGGCCAGTTGGACATTGATGGGGCGCTGGAAGCGGCCTTAGGCGAAAGCCGCGGCGCTAATGCCGGTTTTGGCAAACAAGCTTACTTAGTTGCCGGCCTGGGTCTTGGTTCTTTTCCTCAGTTAAAGATATTAAAGACAGATGGTTCGGAGTTTAAATCTTTTTACGCCTATAGCCCTAATTTTTCCGGGGTGATTAATGTGGCCACCGGGGATGTGACCGGTGATAAGATTCAAGATATTGTCACCGGCGCTGGCAACGGTGGCGGACCCCATGTTCGCGTCTTTGATCAGGAGGGCCATGTCTTAGGCCAATTTTTTGCCTATGACCAAGTTTTCCGGGGTGGGGTAAACGTGGCGGTCGGGGATGTTAATGAGGACGGCGTGGCAGAAATTGTCACGGGCAGCGGCAAAGGCGCAAGACCTGAGGTTAAAGTTTTTGACTTTAGAGGTAAATTACTTCAAAGTTTCTTAGCCTATGACCAGAATTTTACCGGCGGGGTAAAAGTCGCGGTTGGAGACATTAACGGCGACGGGCTGGCGGAAATTGTTACTGGTGCCGGCACGGGTGGCGGGCCCCATGTTCGAATTTTTGATTCTGCTGGCACTGTCTTAAGTCAATTTTTTGCCTATAATCAAACTTTCACCGGCGGGGTCAATGTGGCCGTGGGCGATATTTTTGGCGACGGTCAGTTTAAAATTATTGTCAGCCCGCAAAAGAACGCCACACCGACAGTCCGAGTGTTTAATCGTCAGGGAACGCAGTTAGCCAATTTTTTTGCTTTTGAGCCTAATTATTTTGCCGGCGTGGAATTGGCGGCAGGCGATATTGATAATGACGGCATTGACGAAATTATCGCCGGCCGTTCGGTGAGCGGTAATTCGGAGCTGAAAGTCTTTAACTATGCGGGCGAGCTTAAATCAGTTTTGACCGGCCATGATGTGAAATATAAAGGCGGGGTCAGGCCAGCCGTGATTATTTTGTAATTATGTCTTTTTTTTCAGCCATCAGGGGGTATCTGAACCAACGACCGACATTTAAGCAATTCATTAAGTTTTGCTTTGTCGGTTCGGCGGCCGCGGTCATTCATTTTTTCATTTTGTATTCTTTAACCGAATGGCTCAATTTTTGGTATTTATATTCCAACGCCTTGGGTTTCATGGTTTCGGTCACCTTTAATTTTTTCAGCAATAAATTCTGGACTTTTCGGAGTAAAGAGTGGGGGACAGCCGCCTTTAGCCAGTTATTAAAATTTATTGTTGTTTTGGTCTCGGGTTTATTGATCACCACCGGTATCATTTATGCTTTGACCGAATGGTTATATCTTGACTACCGGTGGTCCTGGGTGATTGCTACCGGTGCGGTTACTTTCTGGAATTATTTGATTAATCGGTTTTGGACGTTTAAAGTCAAAAATAGCTCAGCCTTGATTAAAAGTCGCTAAAAATATATAATAAAGTAGGTTTCTTTTTGCTAATAAGTTCTAAGTTTTAGCTTATGACAATCAAGCCAATTTTCGAGAAAAAAAATATTTTAGTCACCGGCGGCGCCGGCTTTATCGGCTCTCATCTTTGTGATGAATTGGTAAAAAATAACAAGGTAATTTGCCTTGATAATTTTATTTCCGGCGACGAACAAAACATTGATCATTTACTCCAAAATCCCAATTTTCAGTTTATTCGTCACGACATCAACGAACCAATTGACCTGAAATTATTGCCGGAGTTGGAAAAGTTTAAAATTCAATTCCAGGGTATTCAGGAAATTTATCATCTGGCCTGTCCGACTTCTCCGAAAAATTTTGAAAAAAATATAATTCAAACCGTCTTGGCTAATTCAGTCGGTATCAAAAATGTTTTGGATCTAGCTGTGACGTATAAAGCTAAATTTTTATTTACTTCTTCAGCTGTTATCTACGGGCCAAGACAGGCGGCTAATCCTTACTTTGCCGAATCTAATCTGGGCACAGTCGATTGTTTGAGTCCGCGGGCCTGCTATGACGAGGGTAAAAGGTTTGCCGAAACCATGATTAACACTTATCGCCAGTCGCACAAACTGGATACAAAAATTGTCAGAGTCTTCAGGACTTATGGGCCGCGGTTGAAACTAAATGACGGCCAGATGCTGCCTGATTTTGTTTATAACGCTTTGGCGAATAAAGATTTGGTGATTTATGGTGACAAAAATTTTTCTTCGTCATTTTGTTACATTTCGGACGTGATCCAAGGATTGATCAAAGTAATGAAAAGTGGAGAAGCTGGGCCGATTAATTTAGGTAGTGACCTGGAAGAGCATATTGTTGACGTGGCTAATAAAGTGATTGAATTAACCGGCTCAACCTCAAAAATAGTTTTTGAAAAACCGCTGTTATTCATGACCCCACTAGGTTTGCCCGATATTACTTTAGCTAAAGAAAGATTGGGTTGGTTTCCGATTGTGCTTTTGGAGAATGGCATTAAGGAATTCATCAACTACGTTAAAGCTCACAAATCAATTCTGCGGCCGGAGACTAAATTAAAGCAAGCAAGATGAAAATCTTTGCCATTTTACCCGCCTACAATGAGGCCCGGGTGATTACCCAGGTTGTCAGTGATGTTAAAGACCGGGTTTCTTCGGTAGTCGTGGTTGACGACGGCTCAACGGATAACACCGGTTTTTTGGCTCAGCAGGCCGGGGCTCTCGTCGTTACCCATTTAGTCAATCGTGGCCAGGGAGCAGCGTTGCAAACTGGCATTCTTTTTGCCCTGAAAGCCGGGGCGGACATTGTTGTGACTTTTGACGCCGATGGCCAGCTGTTGGCATCCGACATTGAGGTTGCGATTCAACCGTTAATACTCGGGGAGGTTCAGGTGGTTTTAGGTTCTCGCTTTTTAAACCGTAAAGCCGCCAGCCAAATTCCTGCCCTGAAGCGGTTAATTTTAAAACTGGCAGTGGCAATCACCCGGCTTTATACCGGCTTAGCAGTAACCGATACTCACAATGGTTTACGCGCCTTTAGCCGGTCGGCGGCGGAAATGATCGTGATTGGCCAGGATGGTATGGCTCATGCCTCAGAAATTATTGAACAAATTAAAAAATTAAAACTTAAATTCAAAGAAGTGCCGGTGATTGTTCGCTACACTGATTATTCTTTACAAAAAGGCCAAAAGCTGTCTGGTGCCTGGCAGATAATTTGGGATTTATTTTTTAGCCGCATTGTCAAATGATTATCCAATTTTTTATTGTCATTTTTGCCATTTTTGTTTTGGCCAAAGTGATTTTGCGTTTTAAGGTCAGAGACATCACCGGCCGGGAGTTATTAGCTTGGATTGTTTTTTGGTTGCTGGTGATTTTAGCCGCTTTATGGCCGCAAAAAACCGACGTGGTGGCTCGGTTGGTCGGGGTAGAGAGGGGAGTGGATCTATTGGTTTATATTTCAGTGATTGTTTTATTCTTTGTAGTTTTTAAAGTGGCGGTCCGACTCGAAAAAATTGACAAACAAACAACAAAAGTGATCAGAGAGCTGGCTTTACGTCAAAAATTTGGGGTTGAAGAAAAACCCGATCACCACAATGACTAAAGTTTTAATTGTTATTGTCAACTACAATGGCCTGACTTACCTTCGGGATTGTCTGGAGAGCTTGGCGGTGATTAATTATCTAGCCGGGCAGTCTGCCGTTTTAGTGGTTGACAATGCTTCCACTGATGGTTCGGTTGACTATCTTAAAAAAGATTGGTCCAAGATTAAACTAATTGAGAATCAAAGTAACATCGGTTTTGCCGCGGGGAATAACATTGGTTTAGAATATGCCGGCTCTAACGGCTTTGACTACGCTTATCTTTTGAATCAAGATACCGTAGTTGACCCGAGTTTTTTGGCCCAAGCCGTGGCTTTAGCCCAAACCGATTCTCAGATTGCCGCGGTCCAGTCAAAACTTTTGCTTTATCAGGATAAAACTAAAATTAACAGCCTGGGCAACGAAATTCATTATTTAGGCTTTGCTTTTGCCGGCGGCTACAAACTGACTGATTATCCGCTGGCGGCCAGAGAAATTACCTATGCTTCGGGCGCGGCGATGCTGCTCAAAGTGCCAATCCTTAAAGAGGTTGGTTTTTTTAATCCTGATTTTTTTATGTATCACGAAGACGTTGATTTGGGCTGGCGGCTTTGGCTCAGCGGTTATAAAGTAGTTTTAGCACCCGATTCAATTGTTTATCACAAGTACGAATTTTCGCGCAGTATCAAGAAATATTATTATATGGAGCGCAATCGTTACTTGGTCATGCTCCAAAATTACAAGCTAGCGACCTTGATTTTAATTTTTCCGGCCTGGCTAGTCATGGATTTGGCTTTATTGTTTTATTCTTTTTTTGCCGGTTTTTGGCGCCAAGAACTGTCAGTTTGTTTTTATTTTTTTAGTTTGAAGAATTGGGCTAAAATTATCACCACTCGCCGGCGTATCCAAAAAAATCGTCGGTTAAGCGATTGTGAAGTGATTAAACGTTTTGTCGGTAAAATTGAGTTTCAAGATCTGAAAAATCCGCTTTTGCAGTATTTGGCCAATCCGATCTTTAATTTTTACTGGTTGATTATCAAAAAGATTATTTGGTGGTAGCGGTTAAATTTTAATCAAGCCGGCGGACCAAAGCAGAACAATCAATATCGGTTGGTGAATCAGATATATTAAGAGTGAATGTTGCCCGAGGCAGGCGATTTTTTTTGTTAAAAAATTTGGCGCTGAATCAGAAGTTTTGATTTTTTTTTGGCCTTGAGGATAAAGCCAGTTGCCCAAAGCGACACCCAGTAAAACTACGCCCAACCAGGGCAGTAAGGGGTAATAATCAACGGAGTAAAAATTGATTGGAGCAATGCCCAGCCAGACTAAAGCCGCTGAGGCGGATCTAAGGGTTTGTAAATAAACTCCCAAAGCGATTATCAATAAACCCAGGCTAACGTTAAGGATTTTGAAATTTCTCAGAGGATAAGCCAGGACAGTGGCTAAGCCGATTAAATGCAGGACGCCAAAAACGACAAAGCCGTCGCCTAAAAAAATGCGGGTGACGATAGTAATAGCCATAGCCCAGAGCAATATTTTAAGCCCGCGAATCAGGGATTTAAAATGTAAAAATTTTGTCGGTTGGTTATTTTTTGCCCGGGCCAAGCTGATCGTTAACGATACTCCGACCAGCAGCAGAAAAATACTGCCCGTGGCGTAAGCAAATATTTTCCAGCCCAGGACTTGGAAATTAAAACCGACCTGGCCAAAAGCGGTCAAGTCGTAAGCGGTATGAAAAATCACCATCAGGATAATGCCCAAGCCGCGAAAAAAATCTATTTCCCAAAAGCGATTCACTTTTTTTTGACGTCGGCAATTGCCTTTTGAATGATTTTAGCCGAGCGGTGCAATTGTTTTGTTTCAGCTGCGTTTAATTTGACTTTGATGATTTTTTTGACGCCAGTCCGGCCAATGACCGCCGGGACGGACAAACAGACGTCCTTAAGGCCATATTCGCCTTTCAGCAGCACCGAAACCGGAAAGACGTGGTTTTCATCGTAAAGAATGGCCCGGACCAGTCTGGACGCGGCTAAGGCAATGGCGTAGTAAGTGGCGCCTTTTTTAGCGATCACTTCATAAGCGGCATTCCGGGCGGTTTTGTAAGCAGCCACCGCCGCTTTTTTGGTGGCGCCGGGCAGTGAACCTATAGGTTCACCCATGACGTTAACATGAGAATAAACCGGTACTGAACTGTCGCCGTGTTCACCGAGGAGATAAGCGCCAACACTAGTTGCCGCTAGTCCGGTTTTTTTAGCCAAATAATAACGGAAGCGCGAAGAATCCAAAGTCGTGCCGCTGCCTAAAACCCGGCCGGCGGCAAAACCCGATTCTTTACTGGCGAGGTAAGTCATTACGTCTAGCGGATTAGTCACCACCAGAATAATCGCGTCTTTAGTGTAACGCTTGATTTCTTTAATTATGCCTTTGATGATTTCGCCGTTAGTTTTAGTCAGCTCCAGCCGAGTCTGGCCGGGTTTTTGGGCCAGGCCGGCGGTAATGATAATTACGTCAGCCTGCCGGCAGTCGGCGTAACCGCCGGCCCAAACTTTAGCCTGGGGCACAAAAGACAATCCTTGTTCCAGGTCTTTAGCTTCGCCCTGGGCTTTGTTTTTATTGCGGTCAATTAAAACGATTTCTGAGGCAATACCCTGAGTCATTAAGGCAAAAGCGGTCGTGGCGCCGACTGAACCGGTGCCGATAATCACCACGCGAGTGGATTCAGTTTTACTCTTTTTTTGGGCCATATTTGAATTAATTTAAAATTTTAAATTCTAAATTTTAAATAAATAATCTAATTTAAGCTTCAATGCCGATAAAAGTTTTTAAAAGGTAGCTGATGCCAAACGAGATGGTCGCTACGCCCAAACTAATTGCCGCCATTTCCAGAAATTTACTTTTGAAAGAAGTATTTTTAACCACGGCGGAAAAAAAGTTAAACGCGGCAATAATCAAAATGGCAATCACTAGCGTCAATGGCAGCGCGATTTTGTAACTATTAAAGACAAAAAACGGTATCACTAGCAGTATAACAGTGATGATATAGAAAGCGCCGGTATAGGCAGCGGATTTAAACGGCGTTTTTTGTTCCTCGGCTTTTTTTGACAAGTATTCGGAGGCGGCCATTGACATGGCGGCCGCGACTCCAGTGATGGTACCAGCGACCGCCACTAGTCGGGTATTTTGGAGGGCCAGGCTTAAGCCGGCCAGCGCGCCGGTTAACTCCACCAGGGCATCGTTTAAACCTAAAACAATGGAACCGATGTAGTCCAACTTTTCTTCTTGAATGATATTGAGTAATTCCTGCTCGTGATGTTTTTCTTCCTCAAAAATTTTTTGAGTTTCCGGAAAGGCATTAATGACTTTTTGATAACCGGCCTGAGCTTTTTCCTCGCCGTTTTCCATGATTTTCAAAGCAAAGGTTAGGCCAAGAATTTTAGCCAAAGCAGTATAGAAAAAAATTTTTAGTCCGTCTGGGGCTAGCTGGGTCTGGGTATAATTTTGCCAAATTTGGCCATGGCGTTTCTCATCCTCAGCAATTTTATTCAAAACGGTTTTATTCGGCTCCGGGCTGTAAGCGGCCAGCTTTTTATAGACCTGGTATTCAGTAATCTCAACTTTTTGAAACCGCAGGATCTTTTGTTTTAAATCATTATCTAAGTTAACCATAAAAGTAATTTAATTGGCTAAAACCAGATTAATTTTAACATTTTCACCAAAAACCGTCCATTGGCTTAGGTGGCTTAAGCCGATTCAGCGGCTAGACTGGTTTTGATCTCGGCTAAAACGCCGTCAATTTCTTTTAAATTATTGACTCTCGCCAGTTGAGACCGGAAATTTTTAGCTTGGGGCATGGCGCTCACATAGTCCAGAAGGTGTTTGCGCATCTGGAGAATTCCCGCCTTCGCCCCTTTAGTTTTAACCATGTAAGCGGCGTGCCTTTTAATGACCGGTATTTTTTCACTGAAATTTGTCACTGGTTTAAGGTTAAAAACCCAAGGATTGCCCAAAGCCGCCCGGCCAATCATCAGGCCGTCCAAATTGCCGATTTTTTCTAGGCCATCGGTCAGCGAGGTAATGCCGCCGTTAACAATAATTGGAATTTTGATTTTACTTTTCAATTCGTAAAGGGGGTTGTAGTCAATCGGCCCAAACCGGACTTCTTTAAAAAACCGGGCGTGAATGGTAATTAAATTAGCGCCGGCATTTTCAATGCCTTTGGCAAAACTGTCTAAGTCCAAATTGCCGTCCCAACCGAGCCGGGTTTTAACCGAGACGGGCAATTTAGTGTTTTTCGCCACGGCTTCAACAATCCGGAAAGCGGTTTCTGGATCTTTGCGCAAAGCCAGGCCGTGTTCGGATCGGATGACTTTTCTGGCCGGGCAACCCATGTTAATGTCAATGCCGGCAAAACCGGCCGCTTCACAATATTTAACCGCTTCAACAAATTTTTGCGGTTCTTTACCAAACAGTTGAACAATGATGGGTTGCTCACTGGGTACGAAGGCAATTTTTTCTTTCAGGGTTTTGGCGCCATGGCTTAAGCCGTCGGCGGAAGTGAATTCGGTAAAAACAATAATTGCCGGATTAACCTCTTTGCAAATTTGACGGAAAGCGCTGTCAGTGTAGCCGTCCATCGGCGCCAAAGCGATAATCGGTTTTTTGAGATTTTGCCAAAAGTCTTTATTCATCCCGTTAGAGGCAGGCCCCGTTAGAAATAAGACGTAGACTGACTGATTTTCGTCGCGGTAGGGCCGTAATAAATTTTATAATAGTCTCAACTTTCATAAATATTTTTTTATGCACCCACAATTTCTAACGGGGCAGGTTGCAGTCGTTAACCGCATTACTGCATTAATATTCTTATATTAAAATTACAAGTTATTATTACTTTCCGGCTGGTGGTGACGGCGGCCTCTAACGTGATTCATATTCGATTTCGATTTTTTCAACGATCGGTTCGTAATAATTGCAGCAGCCTTCTTTAAAGCCGCAATAGGGACAATGGTCATCAACTGAGCCGGGGATAAAATTTTGTCTTTGATTGCCGCAATTAAAGCAGCCGTTTTGTTCTTTTTGATTAGTCATAGACCCTTTTTGATGGGTTATAAATTCTAGACTTTAGCCTATCGCTTTAATATTTTTACGCTATTCTTGTCATTCCCACCCCGTGTCATTCCCGCGTAAGCGGGAATCCAGGGTTTGTACGGATTAACCCTAGATTCCGCATCAAGTGCGGAATGACAGGAAGAAGCCCCTTGCTAGGGGTTTAGATTTTAGAGATAAACGACGTATTGGAGCATCAGCCAAAAATGGCTGAAACTGCCGGCCATGACAAACAAATGCCAAATTTCATGCATCCAAAATTTACTCTTTCGGGGCAGAATTTTTCCCAAGCCAAAAAATATCGTGCCGGAGGTGTAAGCGATGCCGCCGGCAAATAACCAGAATATCCCGGCGGTTGACAAAACTTTAAAGAGGGGGACAAAAGCGATCAAAATTAGCCAGCCCATGGCTAGATAAACGATTGTGGACAGCCAGGCTTTAATTTGGATATTTTTTGATTTAATTAAAATGCCGATCAATGCCAGTCCCCAGACTACACCAAGTAAACTCCAGCCCCAGCTGCCGGGTAAAGCGACTAAACAAATCGGGGTATAACTGCCGGCGATTAAAAGGTAAATCATGGAATGATCCAGGCGCCTTAAAACGCTTTTGGTTTTCGGTTCCAAAGACAGGAGATGATAAAGCGTGCTGGAAACGTAAACCAAGATTAAACCAACGCCAAAAATGGTGAAGCTGATAATTTTTTTCGGTTCGCCGGTTTCGGCGGCCGCCTTAACCAAAATCACCAGGGCGGCAATGGCTAGAATGGCGCCAATCAAGTGCAGACTGCCGGCCATCGGTTCGCTTTGTTTTTCTATGAATTTTTCGATGTCCTGGGTTATTTCTTTTGCCATAATCACTTTAATTACATTTTACCATATTTTAATTTTGGCCGCTTATTTGACATAATTGTCTAGTTATGGTATACTATGTCATTAGTTCTTTTTAATTATATATTTACCCCGTTTAGAAATAAATTTCTAACGGGGCAAGCTTGTAAAAACAGTAGTCATAGCCAAAAGCCACCCATTTTTCGTGTCATTGCGAGGACCCCGACTTTACGTCGGGGGACGAAGCAATCTACAACCAAAGAGATTGCTTCGCTTCGCTCGCAATGACATGTGGATCAGTGTTTTCTGGCTATGACTACCTAGTAGTCCGCTGGCATAATCTCAATGAAAGAAGAGGAGGACTGACCATGTCGCAAGGTATGCTCGGCAACCTCTCGCTCTCTGACACTCAGGGACCGAGAAAAGATATCGAGGACAAACTCGCTGGCCCGAAAGGCACGATGTGGCTCCGTCGCTTGAAGCGATTCCTGCGCGGAGAAAATCCGTTCGGCGTACCCAAGACCTTTGAGGTCACGACCAACGGTCGTTCAGGCGACCAGCACATCACCGATCTCGAAGTCCAGGGTGATCGTGTCGACGACTACGCCCAGGAACTGCTTCGCGGTAAAGAGTTCGTCGCCACCGACGGCAAGGCCTACAAGCTTGCGCTTATCATGGGCGACGAGTTCGAGGACGACAAACGCACCAACGAGAATATCAGGGTTGAGGCGGCCAAGCGCGGCTATCTTGACCCCTCGGTCGAGTTGGCACCGTATGTGCGCGAGATGTTCTCAGACGAAGACCTCGAACAGATGGGGCTGTGGGCTCTGATCGTCATGCACCAGCCGGTTTCCGTCTCGTGCGGCTTCCTGAGCCTGCTCGGTCTGCGCCGTTGCGTCGGTGGTCGCTGGTTGAACACTTTCGACGGCCGCCCCGACGGCGGGTGGAGTCGTGGGCGCGGATTCCTGTTCCTCGTCCCAGCAAGTAACTAGTCCTTTGGACTTGGGTTCTTGGGTCTTTTTGACCCTTGGATTTAGTCCTTGGACTTTCCGAACAACGCCCCGCATCTGTCTTGTATGAAGATGCGGGGTGATTTATTTTCTGTTATACTAAAAATGGTAGTAGGTGAATATGCGGATAGTTAAGGCTTTCCGCTACCGAATCCAGTATCCATATATCTCAGAGTATCTCCGTCCGCCGGTTGGCGGATTGAGATAGCGTAGGATGTGGTGCTAAAAAACGAAGTTACTTGGTACAGTGTGTTAGGGCATTACGATGCCAAATACGATACAACCCTAAGAGTACTCAAGGGGCGGTGGCATAGATGACATACTGTACATATTACCGACTCGAACGGCAACCTGAACCTGCTCGGTCTGAACCGTAACGACGATGGTCGCTGGTTGAACACATTCAACGGCAACCCCGACGACAGGTGGAATCGTGAGAACGGATTCCTGTTCCTCGTCCCAGCCACTGACTTTATTTCTCCCTCGGCCTTTCGAGGGAGTTTTGTTTTACTAATTGGCCGTTCCAGCCGCCTAGCATTTTACCGATTTCATCTAGTGGCGCCGACAGAGCTATGTATTTTTTATTGTCTAACGTCTTTGTTTCCCACAATACCATCAACAGTATTTTGAGCGTGTCGAGTTTTTGGATGGCTCGTCGAACATAGGGTATTTTTTCCTGCCGTACCAAAAAACTGGCGGTGGCAACCGCTTCGATAATCTCTATAAATAACGTATCAATTCTTTGACCCAGTGAATAGCGCTGGGTTTTTGGTAGTGTTTGGTAGTAGCCGTACCATAGTAGATAAGCACTTTTTATTTTTTGTAACACTGGCAAAATCGCTGGGTGGGGGGGTAGAATATGGCATATATGGGAAGGCTTCAATTTACTAATGAGTACGAAGATATTATTTCGGCTGAGAATTTACTCAAGGCCTGGAAGGAATTTTTGTGCGGCAAGCGGTCACACAAAGACGTGCAACAATTTGAATTGAATTTGATGGCTAATATCTTAACACTTTATCAAGATTTAGCAAATAAAACCTATCAACACTCGCCATACCAGGCGTTTAATATTTCTGATCCCAAACCAAGGAATATTCATAAAGCCAGCGTACGAGATAGACTGCTACATCATGCTATTTATAGAATTTTATATCCGTTCTTCGATAAAACTTTTATTGCCGATTCGTACTCGTGCCGTCTTGATAAAGGCACCCATAAAGCAATTAGTCAGTTTCGAAATTTTGCCTATAAGGCATCATTTAACCATACCCGAACAGTGTGGGTGTTAAAGTGTGACATTAAAAAATTTTTTGCTTCAATTAATCAAGCAGTGTTGTTTGAAATCATTAGTTGTTACATTTCGGATGTTGATATCCGTTGGCTTATCTTCAAAATTGTTTCAAGTTTTAATTCAACTGAAAAAGGCAGGGGCTTGCCACTCGGCAACCTAACTTCACAACTACTGGTTAATGTTTACATGAATGAATTCGATCAGTTCGTAAAACACCAGCTTAAAGTCAAATATTATATCCGTTATGCAGATGATTTTGTTTTTTTGTCTGATGATAAAATATGGCTTCAGAATACTCTACTGGTGGTGAGAAATTTTTTAATGGACAAATTGCGGCTCGAATTACATCCTGATAAGCTATTTATTAAAACTATTACCTCTGGTGTGGATTTTTTGGGGTGGGTACACTTTTTTGACCATCGCATACTTCGAACGGCGACAAAAAGGCGCATGCTCCGAAATGTTCAAATGAAAGAGGGGAATATTGACACGGTTCAGTCGTATCTTGGGCTACTAAGCCATGGTAACGCTAAAAAGTTAGTGAATCGGATCAGGAATATTGGTGGTCAACTGTTTTAAAAAATGTTAATATATTGGTATGCCCAGTAGTGAAAATTTGATAATACCGCCCGCCACAGCGGGCGGTTAAAGACTACTAGGCAAAATTATTATAGTAGAGTAAACCTTATTTAGCTATTATTGCCGGCGATATAATTATTAAATCAAAGTTTCACTACTGGGTATGAAAATCGCTATTGTTACTTCAACTTTTCCGCCCTATGCCGGCGGTATTGGTAATGTGGCGGCTTATAACGCCAAGGCTTTGATTAAGCTTGGCCATCAGGTCACTATTTTTACTCCGGAATATGCTCCGATTAAACAAGAAGAGCTGCCGGATTTAAATATCAGGCGGCTGAAGCCCTTGATTAAATACGGCAATGCCGCTTTTACACCCGGGTTGGCCGGTTTGCTTAAAGGTTTTGAAATTATTCATCTGCATTACCCTTATTTTGGCGGGGCGGAATTGATTTGGCTGCACGCTAAAAAATTGAAAAAGTCAGGGGCAAAAATTGTTTTGCATTATCACATGGACGTTGTCGGTCAGGGACTGCTTAAATTTTTTTTTGGGGTTCATAATAGAATCATTTTGCCGCGGATAATTCGCCGGGCTGATAAAGTCATTGTCACGTCTTTAGACTATGCTCAGCATTCTAATATCGCCGGTCTTTTGACTAAAAGTCCGCAAAAGTTTATCGAAGTGCCTAATGGCGTTGATAGCCAAAAATTTTTACCCAGCCCCAAAAATCCCGAGCTGTTAAGTCGGCATCAGATTGAACTGGACGAATCGGTGGTCTTATTTGTCGGTGGCTTGGATAAAGCCCACTATTTTAAGGGTGTGGAGTATTTGATTGAAGCGATGAGCCGGCTCAAACAAGCGGCCTATAAATGGAAGTTAGTCGTTGTCGGAGCGGGGGAACTAAAGAAACATTATGCGGACTTAGCCGGTCAGCTTTTGATTGATTACAAAACAATTTTTACCGGGTACGTCGCTAACTCTGACTTACCCCAGTATTACAATTTAGCTGACGTGGTAGTTTTGCCCTCCATTGATAAGTCTGAAGCGTTTGGTTTGACCTTAGTCGAAGGCATGAGTTGCGCTAAACCGGTGGTCGCCACCAATTTAGCCGGTGTCCGCAGCGTGGTTAGTGATAAAATCAACGGTTATTTAGTCAAACCCAAGGATCCGGATGACTTAGCCACCAAGATCAATTACTTATTGGTCAATCAGGGCGTCGCTAAGCAGTTTGGCCTGGAAGGCAGAAATAAAGTTGAACAAAATTACGACTGGGATAAAATTGGCCAGCAGCTTGACGCACTTTATAGAAGCCTAACTTAAGTGTCATTGCGAGGAGCGACCCAAGGAGCGACGAAGCAATCTAGTTATTATATGGGTGCAAGGAACTATTACGTTTATTTGTTAACTAACAAAGGTAATACGGTGACTTATGCTGGCGTGACTAATGATTTGGCAAGACGAATCTACGAACATAAAAATAAATTGATCGAAGGTTTTACGAGTAAATACAATGTCAACAAGCTAGTCTATTTTGAAGAATGTAATGATATTAACGCCGCTATTTCTAGGGAAAAGCAGATTAAAGGTGGTTCTCGGCAGGATAAGATTAATTTAATTAATTCTAGTAATCCTGATTGGAAAGATTTGAGCGGCGACTGGGATTAGCTAGATTGCTTCGTCAACTTGGCACAACTAGGACTCCTCGCAATGACACTAAGAACAAAACAATTCATTAATTGGCTGGTGGTAATTTTATGGCTTGGGGTGATTTATTATTTTTCCCACCAGCCGGATTTAAAATCAGAGCTTGAGCCATTCTGGGATTTGATTTTTCGCAAAATCGCTCATATGGCTGAGTATTTTGTTTTGACTTTTTTGTTGTTTCGGGCCTTGGGTCAGTATCGCTTAAGCTCTAAAAAGCGATTAGTCTTAGCTTTGTTTTTAGCTGTTTTGTCCGCCGCCACCGATGAGTGGCATCAGAGTTTTATCAAGGGTCGGTCGGCCAGTTTACTTGATGTTGGCGTTGACAGTATTGGTACTTTGACTTTTATTATTCTAAATTCACTACAATTGAGAAAGACGCTTGATTAGTTAATCGGATTGGATATTTTTGACTGAGCCGTTGGTTATCCCAGCGGCTTTTTTGGTATTTATTAGTGAGACTAGATAGCCCGTCTATTTAATTAAAGAGAGATCTCCATTGATGATAATTGGATGTACAGCTTCCAATTCTTCTTTACAATAAGGCATATCAGGTATTGGATTATAGAAAAATATTTTCTGAAGGAGGACATGAGCAAAACCAATTTCCATAAGAGTGTTGGCTCCTATATAGTTCTTTATTCCACGTTTATCTAAATTTAGGACAAGAACGGCGTCTGCTCCTTGCATCAGATTCCAGAATTCCCTGATTGTATCAATTTCTCCTCCTCGTTGTTCTTTTTTGATATTATCTTTTTCTTCATTACTTTTACCAATGAAAGCATAATGGAATTCTGTTATGAATGCCTCATGGCCGATCCTGTTAAGTTGGTCTCTTATCTCGACCATTTTTTCGGTATTTTGCATTGAGCTAATTATTCCAATCTTCATATTCTTAGTTTTAGTGCTATTATTCATTAAATTTTCCGGAAGGGTTAATGGCAATTTTGTCTAACTAGTATTATGCGAATCCCATTGATATTTTAGCCAAAATGCCATAAAATTACAATATCAACTTTGTTATATTTTATTAAGATGGAATGACAAATAATATTAAGCTATGAAAATTTGTCTGATTAACAGTCTTTATGAGCCTTATTACCGCGGCGGGGTTGAAGTCGTTGTCCACCGGGTGATTGACGGGCTAAAGCAACTTAACCACGAGGTGATTTTAATTACCTTGGGCCGTAAAAATGACAAGGTTCAGTTTGGTAATCTGACCATTTACCGGGTCAACCCCAGGAATATTTTTTCTTTTTTGGACATTAATAAACGGCCAATTTGGCTCAGGCTGATTTGGCATCCGCTGGACGTTTTTAATTTTTTTGGCCGTCATCTGGTTAAAAAAATATTAAAACAGGAAAAACCGGATTTAGTCATTACCCATAATCTTAAGGGCATCGGTTATTTGGTGCCGCGGGTCATCAAAAAGCTTGGCTTTCAGCATATTCACACTATCCATGATGTTCAACTGTCCCGGCCCTCCGGTTTACTCCTTTTCAACAAAGAAAAACCGTTTTTAGTGATTGACAAACTTTATGAAAAAATTTGCCGCTGGCTATTTAACAACCCCGATATCATTGTTTCGCCTTCGGCCTGGCTTTTGGATTATTACAAAGTCAGGGGATTTTTTTATGAATCAAAAAAGGCGGTTTTGCCTAATCCAATCGTTTTTGAAAAAGTGGAAAAATTAGCCCCAGCGGCTAAAACCGACAAGCTGATTAATCTGCTTTATGTCGGCCAACTCGAAAGCGCCAAAGGTATTGATTTACTAATTGCCGCCTGTCAAAAGTTAAAATTAAATAATTGGCATTTGACGATAGTCGGCAGCGGCTCAATGCAGGCCGGGCTGTCTAAAAGTATCGGTTCAGACAAACATTTCAGCTTAGCCGGTTACATTGAACCCGAAAAGCTTTTGGCTTATTACCGCCAGGCCGATTTAACCGTGGTGCCGTCTTTGTGCTATGAAAATTCGCCGGTCGTGATTTACGACAGTTTAGTCGCTAACGTGCCGGTGATTGCGTCCGACATCGGCGGCATTGGGGAGCTGGTTAAAGATAACTACAACGGCTTTACCTTTATCCCGGGTAACGAAAAAAACCTCGTTGAGGTTTTAGAGCATTTTTTGGCTCACCCGGAATTGATTGATGAACTGAGCAAAAATTGTTTTATTTCCGTTCGCAATTTTTCCACCGCCAATTATATCAAGCAGCTGCTGCAGCTGCGGGTTTAGCCGGGATTTTCGAGGTTGTATTCAAAAATATAGATTTCACCTTCATCAATTGAGTAAACTTTGTCCGCCGACTGCTTTGCTTGTTCGGCGATTTTTTCTGAATCGCGCCAGTATTGATTCAAAACAAAATAGGCTTGATCGGTTTTTGCTTCGGCCATGGCTTTAAGCATGGTTTCTTTTTTTGCTCCTTGATAAATCATCTCTAAATACAAGTCGTAAAAGGTTTTATCCGGACCGTTAGGCATGGAGTAGTAGAATTGGCCGTTGTAATACTGTTTAAAGCCGAATTCTTTGATCGCTGCGACTCCGACCATTTGATTAGCCAAGACCACGTGTTGCGGGCTGGCGGTTTGTTCAATCAGCCGGACCGCTTTCAGGTCGGAATCTGAAACGCTGAAAAATTTAGCCGGCTCATACAGGTTGACTCGCGGATAAGATAGATAGAGCGAAGCGGTGATTAAGCCGCTCAGGGTTAAAACAATGAAGAATTTACCGAATATATCATGACCAAAAAATCTTTTGATAATAAGATGCAGGCCGATTAAAAATATCGGCAGCAAAACATAAAAGGCTAAGAGGCTCAGCCGGTTGACAAAATAAGTTTTATCGTAGTCACTCAGGCTAGGAAAAGTCAGGAAATATTTGACGAGAAAAAAATTGGCCAAGATTACCAAAGCGGCAATTAAATAAACGGCATTGTTTTTCAGGAGCTGATGTTTTTTTAAATAAATAATGCCCGTACCAATAATCAATAGGGCTAAAATCAGCTGGTTAAAGTTAATTAAATATACCAAATCAAGCGGTAAATCAAACCGATTGACCCATGCTAAAGGATTGAGCGCGTGCCAACTTAAATTAGGTCGAGCGAGGTTTATGCCGGAATCGTTGATAATAAAAGCCAGGGGCATGACAAAAACAAAAACCACGGCGGTGAGAAAGAATAAGCCGAGGTATCGTTTGTAGCTGTCGTATAAAGCTTTGAACAAGTTGAATAAAAAGATAGTGATCAGGAGCGGTAATCCTGCCAGGGGGTGGATGACGATTGTGGCGGCGGCCAAAAGATAGAAGATGGAGATGGTAATTTGGCCGCGGAAGTAAAGTAAAGATAAAAGAATAGTGATGACAAAAAACAAGTTAGCCAGGTTTTGCGGGGCGGTCATGATAAAGCCGCCATAAGGCACAACCAGCATCAGCATCGCCAGAGTCAGGGCCTGAGGTCTTTTCAGCCAATAGTGAAAAACAAAATAAGTCGTTGTCGGCAAAAGCAAACTCGCCAGCAGGGGGACAAGCGACTGATCAATGAAAACGATTTTTAGCAAGGTTAATTTATGCAAAAAAACGACAATAGCGTACTGGCCCAGGTAATAAAGCGGTGTGGGCTTAATCGTGCCGGTTTGATTAATCACTTCTTCAGTTGCCTGGTGGATAAAAGGATCAAAGCCATAACCGATTTGGTAGACGATCAAGGCAACTGAGGTGCTTAAGAAAGTATGGACGATGAGTAAAATTAAGGGCAGCTTGGTTCTCTTGGATAATAGGATATAGGTGAAGAGAAACAGGGTGGCCAAAAAATAGACCAGGAAAAATTTACTGAATACCGTCTGCCAGGGGCTTTGGATTGACTGACTGGTTTGGCCAGACCAAAGGAACGTGAAAGCAATAATAGCCAGGGTCAGATAGCCAAAAACTAAGATAACGTTAACTTTGGTTTCCTTGCGCTCTAAAACTTTGTCAAAGTGTTTGAGGATCGTTTCTTTGAGGCTGAATTTTTGCGGCGGAGTAGAATAGTAATATGGAGTAACTAAAATTAGCGGTATGGCTACCACCAGGAGGCCAAAAATCAGGTCATTAAGTTGATAAAAATAAATTGCCACCGTGCCCAGGATAGCAATTAAACTTAGTAACAGGGGTAAGCCCAAAATTAATTGCCAGCCGGCGGCGCTTTTGTCCGCCGAAAGAGCTGGCCAGCCAGCCGGAGAAATAAAGATTGAACCAAAAATAAAACTGTAAAATATCAGATAAAGCAGGCCAAAAAAAGTGCCGAGGCCGGGATTTTGCCATTGGACAAAATTAAAAATTATAACCGAGCAAAGGATGACAGTAATAATAAGATATTTCGCCTGGCTGATCTTTCCCATGGAGTCAGTATACCACAAAATCGCTAAATTTTGGTATAATTATTGGTAAGGGACTCCGGCCTAGGCAGGGAGGTTAGGGTCTAGTTTTAGATTTTGACCGCTGATTGGCAAATTATGATAAAAAAACAAAATTTAGTTTTATTGCCGCTGGCTTTGATCTTCTTGGCAGTTAACTTTTGGCTGGTAACGCCGGTAAATTTTGACCAACCTGTCGGCTATAAATTTGACTGGCCGGATGAAGTGGCCAATTATTTTTGGGTTAACCAATATGCTCAAAGCGGCCAGCTTTCTATTCCCGAGCCTTTAAATGCAGTTGCCCAAAATCAAATTCATCCGCGCAGTTTTAACGTTTCTGATTCCGGCTCGCTTTTGCCCGGCAGTTTTTTGGGATTGATACTAATTTATGGCAGCTTGGTCAAAGTTTTCAGCCAAGCGGCTTTGATTTATTTCACGCCCATTTTGTCAGTTCTGGCGGTTCTGGCATTTTACGGCATCATCAGACGGATTTTCAGCGAACCAGTCGGAGTGCTGTCGGCGGTCATCATGTTTTTCCATCCGGCCTGGTGGTATTATTCGCTGACTTCAATGCTGCCTAATGTCGCTTTTATCGCTTGCACTATTTTTAGCCTTTACTTTTTGATTGTTAGTCACAGTGCCAGAATCCAATTGGCTGATGACGGCACCTGGGGCCGGCTGGTCGGCCGGGGTCAACTGAGCGGCGGTATTGGTTTTTACCAGCTTATTTTATCCGCCCTTTTCGCCGGTTTAGCGATCGCTATCCGGCCTTCGGAAATTATCTGGCTTTTGGTTATTTTCTTTGCCTTATTTTTTTATTGGCGCCGCGGCATCAAACCTTTGCGCTTGGCGCTTTTTCTGACCATTGTCGTCTTGATTTTGATTCCTTCTTTCAATCAGAATTATATTTTGTACGGCAGCTTTTTTTCCACCGGCTATGACCAGCTGCAGAATGATAGCGCACCGGTTTGTTCGGCCTGTCAGGCTGTCCAGTCTTTAATTTTGCCTTTTGGTTTTCATCCTTTTTTGATTGGTTATAATTTTTTAACCCATTTTATCCTCAGACTTTGGTGGCTGGCGCTGCCGGCAATTTTGGGCCTGGTCGTCTATTTAAGCCAGCGGCGGGGTGCTAAAACTGAAATTTTTGCTTATATCCTGGCTGGGTTAGCGGTCTCAGCTATTCTGGCGGTTTACTACGGCAGCTGGGAATTTTCCGACAAATTGACCCTTAATTTAAATACCCTAGGTATTTCTTATGTTCGCTATTGGCTGCCGATTTATCTGTTTTCTCTGCCTTTAGTGGCGACAGCGCTGCTTTGGTTGATTCAGTTTTTCCCCAAGCGTTTAAGCGGGCTGGTTCTGTTGATTGTTTTAACCTTTATTTTTTATCGGTCGGCGGATTTAGTTTTACGGGCTAAGCCCGATAGTATCTTGCCGGTCCGGCAGCGGATTTTGGAATATCGTCAGGACGCGGCCCAGGTGATTTCGGTCACTGAGCCTGAGGCGGTGATTATTACCGTTCGCAAGGACAAGTTATTTTTTCCCGAACGGAAAGTGATTCATACTTTTGACGCTTTGTCTTTAAATAAACAATTGTTGACTTTGACTCCCGAGCTGGCTAAATTGGCGCCGGTTTATTATTTTGCCCTGGGCCCGGAGCCGACAACGGAATTTACCGAGGGCTTTAAGCTAAAAACCCTTCTTAAACTTGATCATGAGATACTTTACCAAGTGATTCTTGATTAAATTAAATGAAAAAAATTTTGTTAAAATTTATCAGCTATGTTTTGATCCTGGGTGCAATTTTAGCCGGCTTAATTTTATTCAACCTGAATTTCCCAGCCGATAATGCCTTGGTGATTGCCGCAAGCCTGGGCGAAGATCGGCCGGCCATTTCTCAGATTGGGCCGCCGCCCAGGCAAAAATTAGAAAACGATGATCAGTTGATTTTAGACAGTCCGGTTTATTTTGACGTCCGCACCCTGCCTTGGTTTAAACAAGCGCGGATCGAACTTATTTATCAAGAAGGGGAGAGAAAATTAATTGAGCTGGGTGGTCAGGTCGGGCCGGGCTGGCAGTACTATTTAGTTAAGCCGGTCAGCGTCATTTCGCTGGCCGACGGCTGGCAAAAAGCCACTTTTTATTTTGATTTGCAAATTTTGCTAAAACCAAAAAACCTGACTCGGTTTTTAATCTCCACCAGCGGTCAACCCCAGGATCAGTTGAAAATCAAAGCCTTAGCTGTGACTTTACTGAGATGAAATTATTCAAAGAAAACAATGAAAATTTTTTTGTCGCTTTGAGCGAAATATTTTTCCGTTTCTTTTTTATTGTTTTTGTCATTTTGTTTTTATTGGAGCTCTGGCAGCCCGGTTTTGTGACAACCTGGTTTAATCCCGTTTGGTTCTTGCTTATCAGTCTAGTTGCCGGTATAATATCAATAATTGACAATTAACATTTGACAGTTAACACCACAATGATTGAAGGAGTAAAAATAAAAAATTTGACGGTTCATCAAGACATTGCTGATGCGGTTCAGTTGGCCGGGGAACAGCCCGGCTTTCTCATGGAAGTTTTGCGCCAGGATGAAAATTTACTTCAAGAGTTCGGTCAATCAACTTTTACCGTCGCTTACCCCGGGGCGATTAAGGCCTTTCATTGGCATAAAAATCAGGCTGATTTGTGGTTTGTCGCCTCCGGCCAGGCTAAGATTGTTCTTTACGATTTAAGGCCAAATTCAGCGACCCAGGGCCAAACCCAGGTCATTTATGCCGGCAGCGATAAATATAAATTGGTTTTAATCCCGGTCGGCGTGGCTCACGGTTACAAAGTCATTGGTCAAGAGCCGGTTTTACTTTTTTATCACACGACCAAGTCTTATAACCCTAAAAATCCCGACGAAGAGCGAATCGCTTTTGACGATTCAAAAATTAGTTTTGACTGGCAAGCGGATTAAGTTATGCCGGAGGAACGTTTGAAATTTTTTTCGCCCGTTGACCGGCTGGCCTATGCCGCCTTTTTTCTTATTTTTATCGGCGCCTTTTTATTCGTCAGGCCTTTTGGCGAATTTCCCCTCATTGACGACTGGGTTCATAGTTTGACCATTCACTCCTATTTAGCGGATGGTGATTTTTTTTATTCCCCGTTATTAGCCAGTTTTTTGCACGTGCCGATCTTATATGGCATTGGCTTGGGTAAACTTTTTGGCTTTTCGTTTTTTTTGCTGCGTCTAAGTAATCTAATCCTGGGATTTTTTACGGTAATAATATTTTACCGTTTTTTGCGTCATTTAAAAAACCCGCCGCCGGCCAGTTTTTTATTGAGCTTATTGCTTTGGTTTAACCCAATTTTTTTCAGTTTGTCTCATACGTTTATGAGTGATGTCCCGGCGCTATTTTTTTTAGTGACGGCTTTGTTTTTTTATCATCGCGGCTTCAAAGAAAATAACAACTGGTTCATTTTCTTTGCTTCCAGTCTTACCGTCTTTGGTTTTTATACCCGGCAGTTTGTCGGCTTACTGTTATTTATCGCGGCTGGGTATTGGCTTTGGCAAAACCGGCATGGGTGGCGTCCGGCCATTTGGCTATTTGGTTTGCCTATCGCTATTTTGTTTGGTGTCTATGGCGGATTAAGCTATTTCAATTTATTGCCCCTGTCTATTGGCGCCGTAATTTTACCCTCAGCTTTGTCAGTTTGGCAGCACTATTTATTGAATTTTTGGGGTCACGGTTTATTCATCTCATTATTTTTACTGCCCGTTAGTTTTTCAGTTATGGTCAATAACCGGCAGTGGCTGAAAGATAAAGTTTTGATTTTACTGCTTTTGATTTCTTTAGCCATCACCGCCATTTTACATTTTAATCATCATACTTTTTTAGATCTTGGCAGTATCATTAACTGGTGGGGTTTAGGCCCAAGCTTTGGTTTTCTTCAGGGTCAGATTAACGCCTGGGGCGGCCGCAATGTCTACCTAATCATTAACTTTATTTTAGGCGCGGCCTTACCGTTTAATATTTTTTTAGCCGCTAAGACTTTCAAGACAATTGAAAAAAACCAAGTGACAGCCTGGATTTTTTTGGTTTTTGGCGAACTGTATTTTTTATTTATTTTACCCCTCAGTTCTTTTGATCGTTATTTGCTTCTATTGCTGCCAAGCCTTTTAATTTTCGCCGGATTTATTCTGCAGCATTGCCGGTGGTCAAAAACAGTCTTTACCATCTTTTTAATACCATTTTTGTTTTACAGTTTAATTGGTACCTATAATTATTTAGCCTGGAATCAGGCCCGATGGACTGCCGCTGACCGGTTAGTTAAAGAAAAAAACATTGCCGCCCACCGGATTGACGCCGGCGTTGAATGGGACGGTTGGGCGCTAGGGGCGTCAGAGAAAAATCAATTTTATTCCGGCCGGAGTCCAGAGTGGACACCCTGGTATATTCAGACTATTTTTCGCGGTCAGCCGATGGATTATATCGTTGCTTTTTCTGAGATCCCTGGCTATAATGTGATTGACCGACAAAAAGTTAACGGTCTGATGTCTAACATTGATTACCTCTATGTTAATCAAAAACCTTAACTCAAGGATATGAAAAAAGATTGTATTTTTTGTAAAATTGTTGCCGGTGAGTTGCCAGCTTATAAAGTCTATGAAGACCAAAATATTTTGGCCTTTTTAGACATTAATCCGATTAATCCCGGTCACACTCTGGTTGTGTCTAAAGTCCATTCGGAAAATATCGCTGACACGACTGAGGCAACTTTCGTTGATTTAATTAAAGTGATAAAAAAAATCTATCCAGCAGTGCTTAACGGTGTTGGCGCGGCTGATGCTAATTTGACTATAAACAGCGGGGAACTGGCTGGACAAGCAGTGCTCCATTTGCATTTTCATATTATTCCGAGGTTTGCCGGTGATGGCCACAAACTTTGGACCGGAAAATCTTATGCGTCTAGTGAAGTAGAAAGTATTGTCCAGAACATAAAAAATTTTATAGATTCTGATTAAACCCCGCACCTTTTCTTACTTTCTAAAGTCATCCTGAACTTGATTCAGGATCTGACAGATTCCGGATCAAGTCCGGAATGACAAAATGACAAATGGATAAAAGGTGCGGGGTAAAAAAAATCCGCCGACAGGGGTCAGCGGATGGGAACGATTTTTTTGTTCCCAATGCGAATGAGCAGGTGATCAGTTGAGGAGCTGGATGACTTCGGCGGCGACGCGTTCGGTTGACCGGCCGTCGAGTCGAAAGTCCCTTTTGGCGGCGCGGGTTATCTCGTGCCTCGTATTTTCATTGAATAAGAGGTTGGAGATGGCGGTGGCCACATCGGCCGGACTGTACTGGTAGACTGCTTTGGCCGCACCTAATGTGACGGCCGGCACGGTGTTACTCAGGCCGCAGAACTGGTTGGCAATCCAGCCCTGATCATACTCAGGCAGGATGATGTGCAAAGACATCGGCGAACCGTGAAGTGAGACCAGGTGAGTGGCTTGGAGCAGTAAGGTTGACCAATTGGCCACACAGAGGTCGGCGGCCGGCAGGAGCGATTCTCCGGTTTTATATTCAGCGGTGTCAACCGTTCGGCCAAAGAAATCGGCCAGGGTGGCTTCAATTTTGGCCTTATCTTTGGCCCACTTGGGGTTTTGGAGAATCGCCGGATGGTTGCGCACAGCGAAAGCTAAATATGGGCTGCCGATGTCTCCCAGCGTGTCGCAGAGTAACTGGAGGATATCGGCGCTTTGGTCGCCATAGCCGCCGAAAAAGCAGACCAGCTTTTCTTTGGGGTGCAGGCCGAGTCTCTCTCGGATGGCCGAGCGGTTGGTCGTGTATTGGTTTTGACCATGGAACCATTGATCAAAAGCCGGATTGCCGGTCGTCACGATTTTGACGCCGGGCATGACTTGCCGGAGCAATGACGTGCTTTGCTGATCGATACTGGTGACCACCGTCAGCTTAACTGCGTCATCTTTGAGCCGCAGGGCGCTCATCCAGACGTCGCTGATTGCGACGATCGGAATACCTTTGGCCGTGGCTTTCCGGCAGATATCGCGTTCCAAGAAATCGCCGTCGGCGGTTGAAGACGTGCCGCAGAGGACGAGGTCAAAGGAATCGCCGACGAATTCGTCGGCATTCTGATAGGGGATGTCTCGCTCTTTCAATTTAGTGGCGGCGACGCCGGAGGCGAAGTAAACGCAACCATAGTCGTGTCCGCCATTGGCCGAAAGCAGTTCTCCTGCCGGCATGACCGCATTAAAAGAACCGGCATCTTTCATTACAACCGCGATGAGTTTCATCCGCATTCTCCTTGTTTGAATTTGGATTTTTCAAGATTTCAAGTGGTTGACTGGGTCAAAGAACCTATTTTTTCAATCTTGTATTTTAGGATTGAATATAGTAAAATAACATAGAATTAAGTCTTTGTCAATATGAAACTATTAGTCACAGGCGGCGCCGGTTTTATTGGTTCCAATTTTATCCATTACTGGTTTAAACATCATCCGAATGATGAGATTTGGAATTTGGATAAACTCACTTACGCTGGTAACCTGGAAAATCTTAAAGAGTTTACCGGCCGGCCGAATTATAAATTTATTTTGGGTGATATTATCAGCGCTGACGTTACTATGCCTTTGGTTCGGGATTGCGACGTGGTGGTTCATTTCGCCGCTGAGAGCCATGTTGACCGCTCCATTATGGGTGATATTGATTTTATTAAAACCAATGTCTTAGGCACCCAAGTTTTACTCAATGCGGCGAAAGAATATGACAAGCGATTTCACCATATTTCCACCGATGAAGTCTTTGGTCAGTTGCCGCTAAACACCAAAGAGAAATTCAACGAGTCTAGCCCCTACAACCCCCGCAGTCCGTATTCGGCGGCCAAGGCCGGTTCGGATCACCTGGTCAGAGCCTATATTCACACCCATGGTTTAGCCGCGACTATCAGCAATGCTTCAAATAATTTTGGCCCGTATCAATTTCCGGAAAAGTTAATCCCTTTGGCCATCACGAATTTGCTGGTTGGTAAATCAGTGCCGGTTTACGGCGACGGGCTTTATGTCCGCGATTGGGTTTACGTTGAAGATCATTGCCGGGCGATTGATTTGATTTTAGAGAAAGGCGAAATTGGTCAGACTTATTGCATCGGCGGCATGACTAAAGATATTAGTAATCTGGAAGTGATCAGAAAAATTATTAAAATTTTGGGCCAAGATGAATCTCTGATTGAATATGTTAAAGACCGGCCCGGTCATGATCGGCGCTATGCCTTGGATTGGTCAAAAGCCAAAAAAGAACTGGGTTATCAACCCGAGCATGATTTTGAAGACTATTTGGAAAAGACCGTTTTGTGGTATCAACAAAATCAGAGCTGGTGGCAACGGATCAAATCAGGCGAGTACCAGCAGTATTATCAAAAGAATTATGAATTAAGAAGCAGGAATTAAGGGATCAGCCATAATTCGTAATTCATAATTCTTAATTCAATATTATATTTAAAGATGAAAGAGGCTGAAATTTTAAGCAGAATTTATCCGTCAGTGGTAACCTGGTCGGCTGATTGGCAAAAAATGGTTGCGGCGGTCCGTCGTTTTAGGTTAACCGAAATTTCTTTGTTTTTGACCGGGGCAGACATTCAGGAGCGGAAAAAAATTTATCAGGCCCTGGAAAAAACTTCAGTCCGATTTATTCCCCATGTCCACGCCCGCCACGACATGCTTAAAGAGCATGAGTTTGACTATTTGATTAAGCGTTTTGGTACCAAAGCTTTTACCATGCATTTCCAGTATCTGAAGCACTTTAATAATTTTAAAAACCGAAAAAAGATTTTTGTTGAAAATAACGGTTATCAAAGTAAAATTCGCGATTTAGATGTTATCAAAAAATTTGGGGGTCTAGCCATTGACTTGTCTCACCTGGAAATCAACCGGCGCCAGGTTAATGACAATTTTTTTATTGCCCAAGAGGGAGTAGAGGACTATCACTATAAAATCGGTTGCAATCATTTGAGCGCGGTTAAAGCCAGCGGCCGGCATTGGCACGGCGTTGAAAATTTTTCCGAGCTGGAATACGTGACTAATATTCCACAAAAATATTTTTCTCCTTATATTTGCCTTGAATTAATTAACCCCATTAGGCAGCAACTGGTTTTCCGCCGGCAGCTAGCAAGGCTTTTATCTAAGCAATGGAACCAAAAATAATAGTCATTGCGAGGATCCGCCATCTGGCGGAGACGAAGCAATCCCCTTGGCAAGACAGATCCCTCGGTTCCCTCGGGATGACGCTTCGCGTCAGATTGCTTCACCTCGCCGTTTCCGTCTGACTATAGATAAACAGAAACGGCGGGGTTCGCAATGACAAATTGTTTGTATGACTAAAAAAGTCCTCATTCTAGGTGCTAAAGGCATGCTGGGCCAGGCTCTGGCTCGGGTTTTTTCTGATGCCGATTTAAGCCTTTGGGATCTAAATCAACTCGATATCACTGACCAGCAGCAAGTGGAGCAAAAAATTCTTAGTCTTCAGCCCCAGATTATCATTAACGCCGCGGCTTACACTGACGTTGATGGCTGTGAAACCAATGAAGACCTGGCTGTTCGGGTTAACGGTTTAGCGGTTGGCTATTTAGCCAGTGTGGCTAAACATTTAGGTGCCATTTTAGTTCATTATAGTACGGACTATGTATTTGACGGCCAAAACTCGGCTGGCTACAAAGAAAGCGACCCGACTAATCCAGTTAACGCTTATGGCCGAACTAAACTTCGAGGCGAGCAGGAGCTAACCAAAAAAGGCGAGAAATATTATTTGATTCGCACTGCCTGGCTTTATGGCCCCGGCGGTAAGAATTTTGTTGACACTATTTTGACGAAAGCAAAAAGCTCTGATAAGCTCAAAGTAGTTAATGACCAGTTTGGCAAACCGACTTATACTTTAGACTTAGCCCAAGCCACGCGAAACATAGTCGAACAAAATCAGCCGTTTGGCATTTACCACATTACTAATCAAGCTCCTGCCAGCGGTATCACGTGGTATGAATTTGCTCAAGCCGCTGTTAAACTCAAAAATTTATCAGCCGAAATTGAGCCTTGCAGCACTGAAGAATTTCCTCGGCCAGCCCAGCGGCCAAAGTATTCCATGTTGATCAATACTAAAATTAAGCCAATGCGGGAGTGGCAAGAGGCGCTGAATGATTACTTAAAATACAATTATGAGTAAGGGAGATAAGCGTTTTTATATTACAATAATGGTGTCGGTTTTGATTGCGGTTATTGGATGGTGGTATTTTAATGAGAGTTCTATTGCTAACTCCTCAGTTGTTAGAGGTGACAACAATCAACAGATTACAAATAGTAATTTGAGTAATTCAAATAATCAACAAGAATTTAACATAACAAATAATTTCTACAAAGGTACTGTAAATGTACCCGAATCAGACACAACAAGAAATGACAAGGATTTCTTACAATCCCTAAAGGATAATTTCAATTGTTATCAAGATGAAGGTATCAAATGTACAATGAATTACATTTCAGTTGTCTCTCCTACTGGTGAAGAGATGGAGAATGCGGAGGTTTTCTTTAGAGATAAGGGGGGAAAAGAGCACATGGCATATATCAAGAAACTAGACGCTCAAGGAAAAGTTGTGGCTCAATGTTTCTCTGACTTTAAGAATTGCGAGGTATTCTCACCTTACAATAAAGAAAATAATGGTAATTTTTCTCCATGCTATATTATAACAATTTCTGATGATGGGAATTCAAGCTATAGTCATTATGTACTTAACGAATTCTCGTATTGCGACTAATCATAAAGTTATGAATCCCGTTAGAAGCCGCGATCGCGGCTAATTGGGAGGATAAATTACCATGAATATCTATACTACTAATCAATTAATCAAGACTCGACGATCCTTGATCGCGATCTGCTTCTAATGGGATGAAAGGTATTATTTTAGCCGGTGGCACTGGCTCACGTCTTGATCCGCTGACCCGAGTGACCAACAAACACTTACTGCCAGTTTACGACAAACCGATGATTTATTATCCGATTCAGACTTTGGTTGAAGCCGGGGTTACTGAAATTATGATTGTTTCCGGCAAAGACCATGCTGGCGATTTTTTGACGTTACTGCGATCCGGCAGTGATTGGGGCGCTCAATTTTCCTACGGCGTTCAAGAAGGGGCTGGCGGTATTGCCGAGGCCTTGGGTTTGTGCCAGGACTTTGCTGATAATGACAAAATTATCGTGATGCTGGGCGACAATATCCTGGAAGACAGCATTAAGGCTGCGGTTAAAGATTTTGAAAAACAGGCTAAAGGCGCTAAGATATTTCTCAAAACGGTTAATAATCCTCAATCATTTGGCATTGCTCAAGTGGCTGGCCAAAGTATCACCAGTATTGAAGAAAAACCCAAGCAGCCAAAAACTAACCTGGCTGTCATCGGTGTCTACATGTACGATAACCAGGTTTGGCAGGTCATTAAAAAATTAAAACCCTCCGGTCGCGGTGAGTTAGAAATTACCGATGTGAACAATTTTTACGTTAAGCAGGGGACAATGACTTTTGAAAAACTGGAAGGCTGGTGGGGCGATGGTGGCGAATCTTTTGACAGTCTGCTGGAAGCGGCCAATTTAGTCTCTAAAATGGCCAAAGGCTGAATTACTGCAGTTCCAGCTGGTAGATGCCTTGCTGGCTGCCGATTTTGCCCCGGCCGTAGAGGTTTTCCCCTTGGCGGTCAAGTGTTAATTCACTGACATTGTCTAATTCAGCCAAAGTTAAGTCGTTTTTAATGTCGGCCTGATCAACTCTGATGGCTTTGATGGCGTTATTGGATAGATACAAGACATAATTTTTTTTCGGGTGCCAGATTGCCTCTCTAATCACTTCGCTGTAACGATTCAACAATTGACCCTCGTTGGTTGTCAGGTCATAGACCCAAATTTCAAAATCGTTGTAGTAGAGGAATTTTTTGAAATCTGGGCTCCAGCTTAAATTTTTAGCCTGAGCCTGGACAACGATATTGTCCGACATATTTTTATCAAGGAAAACTTGACTTTTAATAATGAACAAATCATTATTTTTTTTATTAAGTAAAGCCAGGTAACCGTCTGGAGCCGCTGCAAGACTGAATTCAGAAAAGTCGGGTAATTTTATTTTTTTAATTTGGCCGGGAGTTTGATTCAAAATCACTTGGTTAATTAGGGATTCGTTAGCGACTTGAGTGATATAATAAATTTCGGAGTCCCGGCCCATGAAATCAGTGATGTGATCGGCAATCAATGACTCGGCCGAATTTTTTCCCAGGTCAATGCGGTATAAAACTGAGCCGCTGAGCCCGTAAAGATAGTCGTTATTTTTTTGATCCCAGCTGACGCGTTCGAAATTCAACCGGGTAATATTGAAAAGCTCCTTGATTTTTAAAGTTTCCGCGTCAATGATCAAATATTGGTTAAAATCGCCGATGATTTTTTTCAGCAAGGCTTTATTTTTTTTCGGCGACCAAGCCACAAACTCCATTGAATCGTAAGTTTTGTTAGGCAATTGCTCAACCGCTAAATCGGTGTCAGTTTCCAGATTCAAGAATCTGATTTCTTCCAGCCCGTTTTTTTTGAGCGAATAAATAATTTTGCCCTGGCCTGGCTCGGGGGCTAGGATATTTATTTCGCCGTTAACTTTGACGGTCGGCAGACTTTTTTTAAAAAGAAAAATGCCTTCGGCAAAAGTTGTTAAATTGCTGCTGATGGTTAATTTTTGTTGCCAGGGCCAGAAATTATCTTTTCTGACCTCAACATCGTACTGGTCGGGCAGTAATTTGGTTAAACGGCTTGGGGTTTTGTCCTGATACTGGCCATTCAGAAATATTTCTGCTTCAGTCGGGCTGGAATTAACAATCAAAATGCCCGTTTTTTCCAGCTTATTTCTTTTGAAATTATAACGATAGCCGGCGGTGTCAAAGAACAAAAAAGAGCCAAAGATAAAGAAAATCAAAAAGAATATTGTGTATAAAAGACGTCGGTATTTTATTTTCATAATTAATCTTTTAGGTAGGACTTGTCCCGTTAGGAGCTATGGTAGCAATGATTATAAGATTATCTTTTGCAAAGCGACAAAACGGGACTTGTAAATTAAGGTCAAAATATAGTAGAATGAATGAACCCGACCCAGCCGTTTCTGTGTATCCATGACATACAGAAACGGCTGGGTATCTGGGCGGGTTCTTTATGAGTAGTGTCCCGCTCCGCGGGACAGTATTATTTTCAGACTTCCCTCATTTCCCAGGCAAGCCTTGGAGTATTCGGGAAAAACATAATAAGCGTTAATATCTCAGAACTTATTATACTTTAGCAGAAATTTCATTTTTTGAGTAGAGAAATTTATGAGCAGTTTCATTATTTCCGGCGGGGCCAAATTGCACGGCACGATCACAACTAACGCCTCCAAGAATGCGGCGGTGGTTTTATTGAATGCCGCTTTGTTAAACCAGGGCACAACTAAGTTAATCCAGGTGCCTAAAATTGAAGAAGTCAACCGGATTATCGAAGTTCTGGAAAGCATTGGTGTGGAAATCCGCTGGTTTGGTAAAAGCAATTTACTAATCAAGCCGCCCAAGCAGTTAAATTTAGACAATATCAATTATCAGTCGGCGATTAAAACCCGGAGCATTTTGTTTTTATTGTCTGTTTTATTGAGTTTCAAGAAGTCTTTTAAAATTCCTCAGCCGGGCGGCTGCCGGCTGGGCAAAAGAACGGTTAAGCCGCATCTTTATGCTCTAGAAGAATTTGGCGTCAGAATTGAAACCTTACGCAAGCATTATTTGGTCAAAAGCTCTGGTTTACATCCGGTAAAAAACTTAGTTTTGTATGAGTCCGGTGATACCGTGACGGAAAACGCAATTATGGCCGCCGCCAAGATTTCCGGCAAAACCACGATTAAATTTGCCTCGGCTAACTACCAGGTCCAAGACCTTTGTTATTTTTTGAAAAAATTAGGCGTTAAAATCAGCGGCATCGGCAGCACGACTTTGGAAATTGAGGGCCGCCGGTCAATTAAAAAAGACGTGACTTACCAGCTGACCGAAGACCCGATCGAGTCAATGCTTTTTATCGCTTTAGCGGCAACGACCAATTCTTCCATCACGATTAAACGTTGTCCGATTGATTTTTTGGAGCTGGAATTGCTGAAATTAAAAAAAATGGGTTTTAAGTATAAGATTTTGAAAAGTTATAAAGCCAAAAATGGCCAGAGTAATCTAGCTGATCTTCAGACTTTCAGGAGTGAGCTAGTGGCTTTGGAAGAAAAAATTCATCCCCAGTCTTTCCCTGGACTTAATATCGACAATTTGCCGTTTTTTACGCCGATTGCGACCCAGGCCAAAGGCACGACGTTTATTTTCGATTGGGTTTATGAAGAAAGAGCGATTTATTTTACCGAGCTCAATAAACTGGGGGCAAAAATTAACCTGGTTGATCCTCATCGGGTTTATATCACCGGTCCGACGCCTTTGCGGGGTAATGAGATAATCTGCCCGCCGGCTCTGCGTCCGGCCACGATTATTCTGGTGGCAATGCTGGCGGCCGAAGGTGAGTCAATTTTAAGAAACGTTTATTCCATCGAAAGAGGTTACGAAGATCTGTGCGACCGACTGACTAAGCTTGGCGCCAAAATCAAGCGAATAGAATAAGATAATTTCTAATATCTAATATCTAATTTCTAATTAGAAATTAGGATTTAATATCAACTATGTTTAACAAATTTACCAAGTTATTTATTGTCGGCAATATTATTGCCATTTTAATATTCTTCGCTTTTTTGTCCGGTACGGTTTTTGGCAATAACCGGCTGGTGAATAAGTTCAATCCGGTGGCCGGTTCTGTCTCGAACACTCAAACAATGCCCGAATTTTTAAGCCAAGACGTTGATTTCCAGCAGTTCTGGACAGTTTGGAATTACGTTAAGGAAAATTACGTCAAAGACGATGTGCCGGAGACCCAGCTTTTCTACGGCGCTTTGGCCGGCATTGTCGCTTCTTTAGGCGATCCTTATTCAATATTTTTAGACCCGGAGATTGCCACCAAATTTTCTGATGAGCTGTCGGGTAATTTTGAAGGCATTGGCGCTGAGATCGGCATGAAAGATAACCAGCTGACAATTATTGCGCCTCTGCCCGGCACGCCGGCGGAACAGTCCGGCCTTTTGGCCGGCGACAAAGTTTACGCTATTGACGGTCTGGATACCAGTACTATTTCTTTAGACCACGCCGTTAATCTGATTCGCGGCCAAAAAGGCACGACTGTTATTTTAACGGTTCTGTCTAATGGCGACAGCGAGCCCAAAGAAATAAAAATCGTCCGTGATCAAATTGAGATTGACAGCGTTAGAATTGCCCGGCCGGATGGTACCCCAGTTGAAGAAAGCCAAGCGGACTTGTTGCTTGAAGGTCAAATTGCCTATATTGAGCTGCTTTATTTTAACGAGAATACTTTGGCCGACTGGAATAAAACCGTTCAGAAAATTTTAGCCGCCGGCGCCAAAGGCATTATTTTGGATTTACGCAACAATCCGGGCGGGTTTTTAAACACCGCCATTGAGATTTCCGGTGAATGGATCAATGGTCAAGTGGTGGTTAAAGAAAGATTAAGAGATGGTACTAGTCTGGAACATCGGGCTAATCGCCAGGCGCGTCTTAGTGGTATTCCCACCGTAGTCTTGGTGAATAAAGGCAGCGCGTCTGGTTCGGAAATTGTGGCCGGCGCTTTGCAGGATTATGGTGCCGCGACCATTGTGGGTGAAACTACTTTTGGCAAAGGTTCGGTTCAAGACCTGCGAGAGTTTAAAGACGGTTCTTCGGTTAAATTGACCATTGCTGAATGGCTGACGCCCAAAGATCGGCAGATTAACGAGAAGGGTATTGAGCCGGATATTAAAGTGGAAAGAACCCGGGAAGATTACGACCAAGACAAAGATCCGCAACTGGATAGGGCCTTGGAAATTTTGCGCGCTGAATAAAATAAAAAACAAGCCTAACGGCTTTTAATGAAAAAGGATATCTTGACTGTCTGGTCAACATCCTTGGTTTTAGCCTCAAGTCATTTTGAGGTTTTTTATTGGTTTTAACTAGCGATAAGCCACAATAGCGACTTACCGCTAATTAGAGCCAACCAAAGATAAAGTGGTATTTTATGGTTAATATTATATAATATCATAATTTATCAAAAAAGTCAATAGTTGAAGCCAAATTTTATCTTATTTTAGAGAAAAAATAATGTTATGGCTGTATTTTTATTTAAAAATTTACTATACTGTAATTGATTTAAGCAAACATTTTTATTCTAAAATTATGTCAAAATTTATTCTGCCTTTTGGCAAAATTTCTAAAAAAGACGTGGGCATTGCCGGTGGCAAGGGCGCCTCGCTGGGCGAGATGACCCAAGCCGGCATTCCAGTGCCGCCTGGTTTTGTGGTTTTAGCGGCTGCCTTTGATCGGTTTTTAGCCGAGACGGATCTAAACGTGGAATTATCCGCCGAGCTAAAAAAGGTCAATTACAAGGATTTGAACTCGGTTGATGGCGCCTCGAATATGATCCGGGACCTGATTCATGACGCCAAAATGCCCAAAGATTTGCAGCAGGATATTTTGATTGAATTTAAAAAATTAAAGACTCAGTTTGTCGCGGTCCGGTCGTCAGCCACGGCTGAGGATTCCTCGCAAGCTAGTTGGGCCGGAGAGCTGGAAACTTATTTGAACACGACGGAAAAGAATTTATTGGGTAAAGTCAAGTCTTGTTGGTCATCCCTTTTTACGTCCCGGGCAATTTTTTATCGTTTTGAAAAAGGGATGCGTAATTCGAAAGTTTCGGTGGCCGTGGTGATCCAGCAAATGGTTGCGTCTGAAATTTCGGGCATTTGTTTTACTGTTCATCCGGTGACTAAAGATAAAAACCAGTTAATCATTGAGGCCGGCTTTGGCCTAGGCGAAGCGATTGTCTCGGGGCAAATCACGCCGGACAGTTACGTCGTCAGTAAAAAAGATTTAAGCATTTTAGACATTAATATCGCCGAGCAGAAAAAAATGCTAGCCCGCAAGGGACAGTCAGGCAACAGTTGGCAGGCCGTGCCGAAAAATAAGCAGCAGTCACAGAAGTTGACCGGCCGGCAGATTATTGAGCTGGCTAATATCTGTCTGCAAATTGAAAAGCATTATAAAAAGCCGGAAGATATAGAATGGGCTTGGGCTAAGGGTAAATTTTATATTACCCAATCGCGACCAATTACTACTTTATAAATTCATAATGAAAAAAAGGCTGACTCTTAAAATCTATGGTTTGGTTCAGGGAGTTGGTTATCGCTACTTGGCGCAAAAGGAGGCGGTCAAGAGCGGCTTTAGCGGCTACGTAGCTAATGCCGAGGATGGCACGGTCGAATTGGTCGCTGAGGGATCTCAAAGCGATTTGGAAGATTTTGTTTTATGGTGCTATAATGGGGTAGGACTAGCTCAGGTCCAAAAGATTGAAAAAAACTGGTCTGAGGCGACTGGCGAATTTTCTGATTTTATGATAAAGTAGTTGAGAACAAGAATTTTAGCCATTTATGAAAGTAATTTTACTGAAAAATGTGCCCAATTTGGGAGAAAAAAATGATGTTAAAGAGGTGGCCACCGGCTATGCTCGTAATTTTTTAATGCCCAAGGGCTTAGTTAAAGAAGCCACGCCGGAAACGATTAAAGAAGCTGAGTTGGAAAAAGAGAAAGAATCTAATATGGCCGAGGCTGATTTAGCCAAAACGGAGAAATTAGCCCAGCAGTTGGAAGGTCAAGTGGTTGAAGTTACGGCTAAAGCCAGCGAATCCGGTACTTTATTCGCCTCGGTTTCGGCCTTAAAAATCGCCGGCGCTTTGAAGGACAAGGGTTTTTCAGTCCAAAAAGAGCAAATCCAAGCCCAACACATTAAAGAAATCGGTGAGCATGAAGTCGTGATTAATCTTGATCATGGTCTGGATTCCCGCATCACCTTAATCATTAATGCCGAATGATTGTGAATTGTCTTTTATTCAATTTTTCAATATTTATCAATTAAGGCCCACCGAGCTCGGTGGGCCTGTCGCTTTTTACTTAAGAAAAATTTAACAGAAAAATATGCCAAAATTTATTTTCGTCATGGGTGGAGTGATCTCCGGTGTGGGTAAAGGCGTTACAGTCGCCTCAATCGCCACTTTGCTTCAGGCCCGCGGTTTTAAAGTGACAGCGATTAAAATTGATCCATACGTCAACGTTGACGCCGGAACGATGAATCCGACCGAGCACGGCGAAGTGTTTGTGACCGAAGACGGGGATGAAACCGATCAGGATATCGGTAATTACGAAAGATTTTTAAATACGGACATTCACCGCGTCAATTATATGACCACCGGCCGGGTTTATCAGTCGGTGATAGAGCGGGAAAGAAATTTAGACTATGGCGGCAAGTGCGTGGAAGTGGTACCCCATATTCCGGAAGAAGTCATCAGACGGATCCGGTTGGCCACCAAAAAAACCGGTTCAGAAATCACCATTGTTGAAATCGGCGGGACGGTCGGTGAATATCAAAACATCTTATTTCTGGAAGCGGCCCGGTTAATGCACTATAAAGACCCCAACGATTGTCTATTCCTATTGGTGACTTATCTGCCAATCCCGGGTAACTTAGGGGAGATGAAAACTAAGCCAACTCAATACGTCGTCCGGCAGCTCAATGCCGCTGGTATTCAACCGGATTTTATCATTTGTCGTTCAGAAGAGCCGGTGGATGAACCGCGGCGCAAGAAAATCTCAACTTTTTGCAGTATTCCCAAAGACCATGTGATTTCCAATCCTGACGTTGAGTCAATCTATGAAGTGCCTTTAGTTCTGGATCGTGAGCGGTTCGCGGAAAAAATTATCAAAGAATTAAATTTAAAACCAAAAAAGAAAGACCTGGCCGCTTGGCAGAGAATGGTAAAAAAATTGAAGAATGGTAGTGGCACGGTAAAAATCGGCATGATTGGCAAGTATTTTGCCTCCGGCGATTTCATTTTGCCTGACGCTTATATTTCGGTCATTGAAGCGATTAAACACGCCGCCGCGGTTAATAACGTCAAGGCGGAAATTGACTGGCTGAATTCCGACTTGTACGAGAAACAGCCGTCGGCGGTCAAGGAATTAAAAAAATATGACGGCATAATTGTACCGGGTGGCTTTGGCAAGCGAGGAGTTGAGGGTAAAATTTTAGCCATTAAATACGCTCGGGAAAATAAAATTCCATTTTTAGGCCTTTGCTACGGTATGCAATTAGCCACAGTTGAGTTTGCCAGAAATGTGGCCAAGATGGCTGGTGCTAACACCACCGAAATTAATCCCAAAACTAAATTCCCAGTGATTCACATTATGGCTGACCAAAGTGAGAAACTGGCAAAAAAACAGTATGGTAATACAATGCGGCTGGGTGGCTACCCTTGCTTTTTAACCAAAGGTTCCAAGTCTTTTGCCGCCTACGGCCAGAAAAAAATTTCTGAACGCCATCGCCATCGCTATGAATTCAATAATGACTTTAGGAAGCGCTTAACGGCCAAAGGTTTGCTTTTGGCCGGCCTTTCGCCCGACGGCAATTTAGTGGAGATTGTCGAACTGCCTAATCATCCGTTTTTTGTCGGTACCCAGTTTCATCCTGAATTAAAATCCCGGCCGCTGTCGCCTCATCCGTTATTTAAGGAATTTATTGCCGCGGCCAAAAGATTAAAAAAATAATCCGAATAAACATATTCATAAAAAAGACGCCCTAATAGGGCGTCTTTACGTTACATTGATTTGGATTATTTTTTTGGGATAATACTGACAAACCGCGCCCATTCCAGCCGGCCATGGAATTTTTTGATTTTCTTTTTGGTAAACTTAACCATGCCGCTGGTCAAAGCGAATAAAGTGTCGCCGCCACCTTTTTTGACATTGCGGCCCGGCCGGACTCGGCTGCCTCTTTGGCGGACCAAAATATTGCCCGGTTGAGCCACTTCTCCGTCAAATAATTTGATACCCAGCCTTTGAGCTTGTGAATCGCGGCCTAAACTAGTAGAACCACCTGCTTTTTTATGAGACATAAAATGGAATTTTAACTTTTAAAATAAATATAAAAATAGTATAATTCATTTATTAAATATTGTCAAGATGCGTTATGCTAGCCAAAATACTTCTAATTATAGCCGGACTAATACTTTTGGCCGGTTGTCGCCAAAATTTGGCTCTAAACCAGCCGGAATTGGTTAATAATTCGGCCGTTCCTTCTAATCAGGCCGAACCAACTAAGTCTGATCAGCCGGCAATAGTGGCCGAACCAAAGCCAAAATCGCCAGAACTACCAGATGAAGAAGCAAAAGAGGTTTTAGCGCCGCCTGATTTGACCGTGTCCGAAACTTTCAATCAACCGGTGTCATTCACCTCCCAGGCGCCGTATGGAGTCTGGGATGAGCTGCACGGAGAAGCCTGCGAAGAGGCCTCCATGATTATGGTCGCTAAATATTTTAAACAACAACTACTCGATAGTCATATTGCGGAACAAGCCATTCTTGATTTAGTCGAGTGGGAAAATGATAATGATTACGAGGTTGATTTAACGGCGGCAGAAACCAGTGAAATTTTAAGTCAATATTTTGGTTTGAAGTCAGAATTAATTTATGACGTCACGGCTGAGAGAATCAAAAAAGAATTGGCTCAGGGTAAACTGATAATTGTGCCGGCCGCCGGCCGCCAACTAGGCAATCCTTATTTTCAGACCCCCGGTCCGATTTATCACATGCTGGTAATCACTGGTTATGATCAAGACGAGTTTATCACTAATGACCCGGGCACCAAAAGGGGCGAAGGCTTCAAATATAAATTTCAAACTCTTTTAGGGGCGGTGGCTGATTGGGATCATACCCTTGACTCTGACGGCATGACGGATCAGGAAATTGATTCCACTCAGTCGGTCATAATCGCCGTTTGGCTTTAATTATTTTAAGTTATGGTTAGTGCCAAAAATTTAAAAAATAAGCGGCGACGAATTTATTTTGATCACGCCGCCGCCACTCCGGTTGACCCATCGGTTCAAGCCACTATGGCGCCTTATTTTTCTGAAATTTTTGGCAATGCTTCTTCTGTCCATTGGTCCGGCCGGCAGGCGCTGCAAGCAGTGGATCAGGCCCGGGCCATGGTGGCCAGGTTTTTGCGCTGCCAGCCTCACGAGATTATTTTTACTGCCGGCGGCACAGAAAGCGACAATATCGTGATTCAGGGTTTAGCGAGACCCGGTGAGCACATTATTACTTCTAAGATTGAACATCCGGCTATTCTGGAGTCATGTGGAGCTGTGGCTAAAAGGGGAGTCGCTATTACTTCTCTTGACGTTGACCGAAATGGTTTGATTAATATAGCCGGTCTAAAGCAGGCAATAAAAAAGAATACCCGTCTAATTTCAATCATGTACGTCAATAACGAAATTGGCACGATTCAACCGATCGCAGAAATTGGCCGGCTAGTGAAAGCCGTTAACAGCCAAAGAAAAAAAGAAAATTTGCCCTTGATTTATTTTCATACTGATGCGGTGCAAGCGGCACTTTATTGTCCAATCTCAGTTGTCGCTTTGGGTGTTGATTTGTTGTCGCTTTCGGCTCATAAAATTTATGGCCCCAAAGGTATTGGTGTTTTATACTGCAGGAACAATACGCCAATCATGCCGATTCAGTTTGGTGGTAGCCATGAGTTTTCTTTGCGGCCGGGCAGCTTGAATGTCCCTGGTATCGTCGGTTTAGGTCGGGCAATCGAGCTTTTGCTGAATAAAAAAAAGGTTACAGCTGAAGCCAAAAGAATTAAAAAATTACGCGATGAATTAATAGCTGGAGTTAGATATTGTATCCCTCGGGCGAAAATTAACGGGGACCTAAAAAAACGGGTAGTGGCTAACGCTCATTTTAGCTTTGCCGGTGTTGACTCAGAAAATCTGCTTTTACTTTTAGATCAGGCCGGGATTGACGCTTCAGCCGGGTCGGCTTGTGCGGCCGGATCTTTACAGTCTTCCCATGTTTTGGCAGCCTTAGGCCAAAATCAGTTGGCTCCGACCGGAAATTTGCGAATTACTTTAGGCAAATTTAATACTCAAGAAGAAGTACGTTATTTTTTGACCGCCCTAGTGGGTGTAATTAAAAAATTAAATAAATATTAAAAAAATAACCCAGCATTTTCTGGGTTGATCAAGTCAGAACCAAAAGGTTGAGTTATCTTTAATCAATGCCGATTTGGCTTGGTGCCGGCGTTTGAACTGAAAAATTAAACGGATTTTTAACTTGCGACCAGTCTATATTGTCAGCACTGGTTGATTTTTTTTCTAAAGCACTTAAGACGGTATTAACTTTCGTTCGATCAATGGTATCGGGAGCCACCTCTTGTTTGAGGAGGATAATCTCCTCTGATTGGGTGATAGTGACGTATAGATTTTTATAAAGAAACAGCCCAAGGATTGCCAAAGCGCCCAGGGCGATTAAAATCACTATCAGGTAAAGGTACTTGACCAGTTTGATGATCAGACCGAATATTTTGAATTTAGATATTTGCAGTTTTAATTTCATAGCTATTAATCTTTTTCTTCTTTATCTGGCCCAATGGCGTTGACTTTACCGCTGAGAATGGTTGTGACTAAGCTAGTCGATGAATCTTGATCTTGGTCGGCGGCTGAAATTTTTAAAGACGTCAGATTGATGTAGTAGTTTAATTTTTCCAAGCTCGCTAAGTAATTCATCGTTTGGAGGAAATTACCTTGCAACGTTAGAGTGACAGGTACTTCGTCAAATTCCTCTCTTTTTTTCTTTTCGTTAATGTTGAGTTGGATGTTCTGAATCAACTGATTCTGAGAGGCAATGTCTTCAAGACTGGTGATAAATTCCAACTCCCGGCCTAAAATCAAGAAGGCGCTGGTCAGCTGGTCTTTTTTTGGTTTGATCTGTTCAAAATCTTCAATGGTTTTTTTCAGCAGCTGGCCGCGGAGGTACTTTTTTTCCAAATCAAGGCGTTCATTATAAATCGCCTGGCTGATTTTTCTTATTTCAATCACGGTTGGTACGATTACCAAATAAACAATTACGCCGGTGACAACAGTAATGGCGGCAATAAATATTAGGATTTTTCTTTTTGCACTCATTTTTTTATAGCCTATTGGCCTAAGCCTTTTAGGTTGAATTTAGCTTTGATGTTGAAATTAACCCCTTCTTTTTTCAGGAGATTTTCCAGCGGGATATCAATATTCGAAAAGAGGGCGGAATTTTCTAAGTTAGTTTTTAGTTGGAGCAGTTTTTCCCTGGTTTTGGCCGTACCACTGATTGTTACGGTGTTATTATCTTCTTCATTTTTAGCCTCAGTTTCCAAACTAACGGTGCCAATACTGACCTCGTCGGGCACCAGGTTGACAAAGTTAAAAATGAAATCCGTCCAAGGGATGTATTTTTTTTGGATTTTTTCCACCGCTCGCAGCCGTTGATTGAAAATTTTTATATCATTGCTGAAAATATTGCCATACCTTGTCGTTAGGGTAGTATCGGCCACGATCCGGTTGAAGGTATTTTGGAGAATCATTTTTGACACTAATAAAATTATCGCCACGGTGATGATGAATAGCAAAAGCGAGATGATTAAATTCTTAATGACAATATAAACTTCGCTTAAGCGAATTTCCTCTTTCTTATTTGTTGGAATTAGGTTGATGGTAATCATAGCTGCTATTTTTCAAAAGCTCTGAGGGCTAGGCCAATCGCCGTGGTGTAGGAAAGGATTTTTTCCTTAGGGATGGCTATTTTGTTTGTGGTTTTTATGTTGTTCAAGGGGTTACTGATCTTAACCGGCAGACCTAATTTTTCCGATAAAACCCGGTCAATACCGGCAAAATTAGCGCCGCCGCCGCAAAGAACAATTTCGGTTATGGCGTTACTGCCGGCAAAGTTAGTTTTATAAAACATAGCCGTGCTTTTTATCTGGCCGATTAGCTCTTCAATAGCGCTTAAAAGAATTTTGAGCAATGCTCCTTCGCATTTTTCCGGATCTAGGCCGCAGACAACTTTGGCTTTCTCGGCTTTAGTCAAGTCAAGGTTCAAGGTCTTAGCGATCGTTTGGGTTATTTTATTGCCTGAGATCGGCAAACTGACGGTGAATTGAATCGTACCTTGGTCATAGACAATCAAGCCGGTTCTGACGGCGCCAAAATCAATAATAATTTTCGCCGATTGGTCATTTTCTTTCAGCAGGCTTCGGGTGATGGAGGCAGCTTCTACTTCAAGGGCCAGGGGAGTTAAGCCGCTTTTTTCCAGGGTGGCGAAATAAGAGTCAACGATTTCTTTAGGCGCAGCACCGATCAGTAATTTTGTCGTCTTGGGGGTACTACCGATAATTTGCCAGTCAAAATAGATTTCTTCCGGGTCAAGCGGCATATGGTTTTTTACCTCTTCTTTAATCAACTCGGGCAGCTGTTCGGCGTCGCCAGAAACAATGTCTGTGACTTTAATGAATGTCTTTGTTTCCGGCAGACAAGCGATGATGTTTCTGGTTTTAATTTTTTCTCCTTGGACGGTAGCAATCAGCTGATTGATTAGACTAACCAGCTGGTCTTCTTTTTTTATCACGCCGTCAACAATCACATCATCCGGCACCTTGACTTCATTGTATGACTTTAAGATTGTATTTTTACCCTGTTTTTTCAGCTGGACTAAACGTAACGCTTGGTCGCCAAGGTCAAGACCAAAAATATTTTTTTCCGAACGGATTAACATATTTTAGTAAGTTTCGTCTTTAAGAATTTCCTCCCAAGAGATGAAGTCGTATTCACCAGTGGTCGGGAAAAACGGCGGCGGGGCATAAAGAGTGTTGGGGTCATAAATATAATTTCGGTTTTGGTAGCCACTCGAGCCGCTGCTCATATACGGCGTTAAATAAGTGATGGTTGAGCCGTAGATGGTAAACTGATTGCGGATAGCTGTTGGTCCACAAGTAAAGACCGAATCGTAATCGGGCCGATACCGCCGGCCGTTTTTGGCAATCAAGATGGCGTCTATCTCTAAATCGTCTTCACTGTATAAACCGATGATGGCGTGGCGCTGGGCAATCAAGCCAACCGTGTCCAGACCATTTTTATCAGTATACAACAAATCGTTGTTTAAAAAAATATCGGCATTGCCGGTCGCCAGCGGTTCTTTTGCCGCGACCACCGTCACCCGGTCACCGTTAATTTGACCGTCAACCCAAACATTGTCTTTGACAAAAATGATGCCATTGTCGGGAATAGTACCATTTATCCATTGGCCAGAATAAGCATTGATGCCGCCGGTTGGTTCACCATCGCAGCTGCTGGTTTTACTTTCAACAATCCGGTAACGGAAATTGCCGTTACCTAGGAATTGGATGTGATAGCCTTCGAATCCGGAGGGATCAAGAAGAATTCCTTCGCTATCGGCGTTTTCTTCCATGATGCTGAGATTTTGAGTAAAACCGGCAAAATCAATAATTGGCACCGGAAAGTTTTTGCCGGCCAAAAAAACTTCATTTTCATCGGGCTGGCTGGTCCAGACGCCGTCTCGCCAGGCACTCTCGTACCAGTATTCTTCCAAGGCGCTGGTGATTAAATTATGGGCCACACCGTCAAATTTAACTCCGCCATTGGCGTGGACCGGACCAAAAGTTTCCGACCCGATGCCGTAACTGATGTTGTCGTGGACTACAGTGGTAAAACGGGCCAATGACGGCCGGCCCAAGCTGACGGCGACATATCTTTTAGTGTTAGGGTGGTCTGTGGTCCAGCCGGTTGATTTAACTTTAACAATCGTTGAGCCCGGGTAACTGGGATCCGGCGGGGTGATGATTAATTCAAAATAGCCGAGCAGTCCGCCACTGGGGTCATAATAAGCGTGGAGATACGGTCCGCAAGGGTCGCAGTCGGTCTGACCGGTGCCGTCGGCGTAGTCTTCAACCGCATGGGCTAAGTGCCAACGATAATAATTGGCGCCGGCCTCGGCGATTTGGAGCGCTTGAGCCTGAGATTTTTTTTGGAGGTTTAATTTTTTTTGTTGATTGACTAAACTCAATAGACCGCCGGCGATAAAAACAAAAATTGTGGCAAAAACCAGGGTCATAATCAGGATCGCGCCCCGGTTTTTGGGGGCCGATTGCTTTTTTGTTTTGTGAATTAACCTCATAAATTATCTTTCAAATTTCTAATCTGGCTGTTAGAAATGAGAATAAAATTGTCCGGTGCCCGGCTGATGTCAACGTTGATTTTTAGATAGGTCCTGACCAGCCTGATATTATTGACCGCCGCCGGCGTGATGAGAGGATTATTGACAGTATCAATCGGGTAATCAGCGTTGTAGTAATAAAATAGTGGTTCGGTGCCATTTTGAACGTAGCGGGAAATAATAGTCTCTTGCGCCGGATTGATGTATTCTGGCGGAAAGCCGCTTGGGTCAGTAACGGCTTTAATTAAGTTAGTGCCGTCCAAATAATATCTGACTTTCTCAATTAATTCGTCGGAATCAATGTCGCTATAAAATATCAGATTCTGATCGTTGGCCACTTCAATTGGATAAGCGCCGTTTTCCGCCGGGGAAGCTTCTCTGATTTCTTTGACCATAATATCGGTGCCAGTCCGGGCATTTTCTATGGCCTCGGCTTGTTCGTTGGCAAACAGGTTAGCTTTGTAACTTTGGGTGATAAAAGTCGAAACTCCGACAATCGCCATAGAAAAAATTCCCAGAGTGACGACAATCTCCAACAGCGATAAACCCGATTGGTTGTGACTTTTTTTAGCCATTATTATGTTTTCCCCGAATACTTTAAGGCTTGCCTCGGAGATAAGGGGAGTCTGAAAAATAATACTGTCGGCGGAGCCGACACTGCTCATAAAGAACCCGCCCAGATGCCCAGCCGTTTCTGTGTATCCATAACATACAGAAACGGCTGGGTCGGGTTCATTCCAGAATTATTTTCACGTTTTTGGTCTCGTTGGGGTTAAGAGAAATCGGTAACGGCGGTTCAGTGCTGAAAATAGTGTAACCTGAGCCGGCCGTGAGGCTGATTGAGTATTCATCCCATTCCAGATTGTTGAGTGTCAGATTGCCCGAGCCGTCAGTAGTGAGCTCTTCGTCGTATTTGTAAATAATTGGGTTAGTACCTACTTGTTTAATGCCGGTGATTTTTAACGAAACATTCGGGATCGGCGAAGTGCTGGAGGGGTCGCCGGCAAATTCGGCGGCCACAATGTCGTAGTCGCCGGTTTTATTGTCTTGCCAGGTAACGACTAAATTACCCGCCTGGTTGATCAGTAAGTCAGGGTTTCTTTGGTCGCCCAAGGTTTCCGCATTGACCCTGATGTCATCAGGCCAGATAACGTTGCCGTCAGAATCCACTTTTTGAATATAGATGTCACTGTCGCCGTTGCGGCTGTCTTGCCAGGCGAGGTAAATATTACCCGATTGGTCAAGAATAATTTTTGGGTTTTGCTGGTTGCCGCTTGGCGTATCCTCACTGACTAAAATGTCGTCGACGCCCCATAAACGATTGCCGTCAGAATCAAATTTTTGCATGTAAATTCGGCTTAGGCCGCTGCGGCTGTCTTGCCAGGCGAGGTAAATATTGCCGCTGCTGTCTAAGGCCAGGGCGGGGTTGGTTTGATCGCCGGTATCGGTGGCGTTAACCTTAACGTCATTAGCCCAAACAATAACGCCGTTCGTATTGATCTTTTGGAGGAAAATATCGTAGCTATTAACATTATAAGTTTCCCAAACAACATAGACGTCGTCATTGTCGTTAACCTTTAGGTCAACTGATTGGGAATAACTGCCGCCGGTTGACGTGACCGTATAGCTGATATCTATTGAGTCTAGAATAACTTGCTGGTTGCCGTTACTGGCAAAAAAAGCTTGGAACATTATTTTTTCTTTTGAGGTCGGGAATTTATTAAAGTTGGCGTTAATTACCGTCGCCGTGTTGTAGTCGGCACTGCCGGCACTTTGCCAGGTTGAACCGTTCCAATATTTCCAATTGTTGCCATCGTCCGAGAGTTGGTAGTAGATTTCCCCGCCGTTTTTAGTTGCAGTTTCAGTAAAAGAATCCCATGAGATCAAATTGTTAACGGTCCAGATTTGAGAGGGATGAATAGTCGGACTGTCGCTGGGGTAGCCGCCCGTCGGCGTCCAGCTGCAGCCGTTTTGATTTTCACAGTCATTTTGGCTGATAAATGTCGTGCAGATATTCGGCGTGCCGTTGCAGGGCCCGGTCGCGTCCCAGTTACAGCTCACTTGGCTGCAGATTGGCTGGGTGGCAATATCAGGACAACTGCAGCTGCCGGCGCATTGGCCGCCGGTACTGCCCCAGTTACAGCTGGCATCTTCGCAAGTATTTTCACTGCCGATGGCCGGGCAGTTGCAGCCAGTCGTCGGGTAGCAGAACCAGAAAAGCCAGGCGCAGCCGGCAACGGATTGACAGCGCCCTTTGTTGCCAATGTCCCAACAGTCGCAGGCGCCAGTACAGCCGCTCGCCCCCGCCTCCCAATTGCAGGCCGTGGCCTGCTGGCAGTCGGTTTGGTTATTAAGGTTGCCGCAAGCGCAAGCGCCGTTTTCGCAAGGTCCGGCCGCATCCCAACTGCAGCCAGTCTGGCCTTGGCACAGGGTTTGGCTTAAAAAAGTATTACAACTGTTAGGCGTACCTTGGCATGATTGAATGGGCACCAATTGGGCCTTACCTGTTGTAACTTCTACGTCAGTATCGCCGTCGCAGTTGCCGTTATCGCAAATATATTCCAGCGGGTTACTAAAGGTCCAGCTGAAAGTTTCTATGTCCTGGAAAAGAGCGGAAGAAGCGAAATTGACCTTTTGTTCGTTTGACCACAAATTATCGCTTTCCCCGTTGAATTTTTGCAAATAAATATCCGAGTTGCCGCCACCGGCCCGGTTGTCTTTCCAGGCGATATAGACAAAGGTGGTGGGCGTGCCGCTACACGGACCACTGGCCCCCCAACTGCAGCCGGGCTGGCTTTCGCACTCTAATTGGGTAGTGAGACCGGCACAGCTGGCTGGGGTGGCCGGGGAGACAGAAATTTTTGGATAGAATTGATCAGCCGAACCGGAATCGGTATTAACTTTTTTACCGCCACCCCAAAGCTCAGTACCCAGTGAATCATATTTGTTAAAATAGATATCCTGGTTGCCGTTTTTATCGTCATACCAAGTGAGGTAAATATTGCCGTCTGGTCCAACCGCAATGTCCGGCCCGTTTTGATTGTTAGCGGTAGTGATAGCTAAATCCGGATCCCATTGCGGCGTCTGACCGTTATATCTTTGGCTGTAGATGCGGGCGGCGCTATTGCGGAAGTCCTGCCAGCTGAAATAGTATTGACCGTTTTGACCTAAGGCGATGGCCGGATTACGCTGGTCTTCGCCGCTGATGTCGGTATTGACTATCCATTCCGCCGGGATGTTATTTTGCGATAAAGTTTGGATGTTGAGGGTCGCCACCCGGTCAATGGCGAAAGTCACTTCGGTCAAAACACCTTCAATCACTGTTGCCTGGGGTTTGACTGGATTTGGATTGCCAACGCCAAGACCGCAACCCGTGCCAACCGGATCAATGGCGCAGTTGTAATCACTGCTGTAGCCGTTTTTGGTGATCACAATTTGATAAGAACTGACCGCCGCCGGTACGCTGGAGTAAAAATAGCCGTCATCGTTTGTTTGCTGCGAGGAGTCATCAATTACCGGATCAGTTTGATTATTGATAATATGAATTGAGGCTTCGGGCACCGGCTGGCCATTGGCATCAATGACGTTGATTTTTAAAACGCCGCCGCCTTCGTTAGTCTCAATGCCTTTGGGCGCGACGGTAGTGACGTTGGAAATTTCTTTATTGCCGAATTGGCTCACCCAGGCAATGGTGATCTTGATTTTTTTGTAGTCATTACCCAGCGAGTCCGTGCCCAAAGCGACAGTGCCGTCAAATGGGTCGTCAAAATAACTGACGCTGGTTTCAACGTTGTAATTAATGTTATTGAGTAAAATCGTGTCCTGTTGAGGAATGACGCCTGCGACGATGCCGCCGACGGTACCAATCTGGTCATAGGGCAGATTTCTGATAGTTTCAATCACTTCGTTAGCCGCACTAATTGCGCCGGTGCGGGCTTTGTTTTCGGCAATCACAAATAAGGCGAACTGAAACATACCCAAAACGCCTAGGCTGAGGGTTGCCAGTATTGCCAACGCCACCATGATTTCAACCAACGAAAAACCTCTTTGATTAGAGGATTGAGGATTCATAAAGCAGTTTAAGTCGTTTAAATCTGCTGACTTAGAGAATACATCGGCATAATGACCGCCACGGCCATCGCGCCGACGCCAATGCCTAAAATAACCATTAAAAGCGGCTCAATAATTGTCGGCAGATCACTCATTGTTTGGTTAACGTCATCTTCATAAAAAATAGCTGACTCTTCCAAAATATCGTCCAGAGTACCGGTTTCTTCGCCAACTGAGATCATTTGCAAAACTACGGGCGGGAATAATTTGCTGTTCGGCCGCAAGGATTGTTCAATGCTGACTCCTTTTTTAATTTGTTCTTTCGCCTGCATCAGCGATTCTTTGTAAATAACGTTACCTAAAATTTTGGCGGTAATTTCAAACGACTGAACAATCGGGATATCGGTTTTTAGCAGGGAACTGATGGTTCGGCAAAACCTGGCCAGGTTTACTTTTTTTACAATTCTGCCGGCGATGGGTAAAGCCAAAACGGTCTGATGAAACATTTTTTTGCCTTTAGGCGATTTAATCGCCGCGCTCAAGCCGATGGCTAAAATAATACCAGCGATCAAAAGGTAAAGGCCTTGGGCGACGACAAAGTCGCTGACGCCGATCATCACCCTGGTGGCTAGCGGCAGGGGAGCGTCAATTTCTTTAAAAACGCCGCTGATGCTGGGGATGACGTAAATCATCATTAAAATCCCAATCACGATCATCATCACGATGACAATGCTCGGGTAAATCATGGCGCCTCTGACTTTAGCGATGATCTCGTGATCTTTTTTCATCTGGACAAAAAGCTGGCGCAATACGTCTTCCAGTTTGCCCGACGCCTCACCGGCTTTGATCATATTAATGAAAAGGTCGCCGAAGATTCGCTGGTATTTTTCTAGACCCTGAGACAGTAGGTTGCCTTTTTCTACTTGCTGCTGCAGATCAAGTAAAATGTTTTTGAAATTTTTCGCCGTGGTTTGCTCGGCTAAAGTTTTTAAAGCCACTGACATTGAAATGCCGGTTCTAATCATCACGCCGAGCTGCTGCACAAAGAATATCTTTTGGGAAAGCTTAATGCTTTGGAATCGGTTTAGAAAATTTTTGATTACCCCTGGTATTTTTCCGGTCGCCATAAGTTAGTTTGTAGCTGTTAGTTTATAGTTTATTAGGAAAGTCTAGCCGATGCTAACAGCTCAAAGCTATCAGCTAACAGCTAATGATTATTCTTTAGTCACCCGTAAGATTTCTTCAATCGTGGTGATGCCGGTTTTGGCTTTAATAAAACCGTCTTCCAAAATCGTAATCATGCCTTTTTCTTTGGCTTTTTGCTGCATCTCTCCACCAGAGGTGCCTTTTAGAATCATCTCGGAAATTTCATGATCAACTTCCATAACTTCATAAATACCCAGCCGGCCTTTGTAGCCTTCATTGCCGCATTTTTTGCAGCCTTTGCCGCGGTAAAATAGCAGGGATTCTTTGGCTTGTTTTTTGGTGATAATGCCTTCTTTTTCCAGGGTTTGGATGATTGATGTCAAATTAACCTGTTTTTCCAATTGCTCCATTTCGTCTTTATTTAAGGTGTAACTTTCAATGCAGTCCTGGCAGATTTTTCTGACCAAGCGCTGGGCGACAATGACGTTAACAGTTGAAGCGACCAAAAAAGCCGGTATGCCCATTTCGCTTAAGCGGGGCAGGGTCGTGGGCGCGTCGTTGGTGTGCAGAGTGGATAAGACCAAGTGCCCGGTTAAAGCGGCGTGAATGGCAATCTCGGCTGTTTCTTTGTCTCTGATTTCACCCACCATAATGATGTCCGGGTCTTGGCGCAGATAAGCCCTCAGGCCGTTAGCGAAGGTGTAGCCAATTTTAGGATTAACCTGGCTTTGGTTGATGCCCTGCATCCGGTATTCAATCGGGTCTTCAATTGTAGTGATATTAACTTCCGGCCGATTCAAAACGTTTAAAATCGCATAAAGGGTGGTGGTTTTACCTGAGCCGGTCGGGCCGGTGACTAAAATTAAGCCATGGGGCTTTTTAATATTTCTTTTGACTAAGGGCAAAACTTTTGGTTGAAAGCCAAGCTGTTCCAGACTGAGTAAGCTGGTCTTTTCATTTAAGAGTCGGAGGACCGCTTTTTCGCCGTCGTAAGTGGGAATAATTGAAACACGGAAGGAAACGTTGTAACCGGTGGCGCTGACTTTGAATCGGCCGTCTTGAGGCAGCCGGTGCTCATCTAATTTTAAATCAGACAAAATTTTAATTCTGGCGATGATACCCGAGTGAACCGATTTAGGCAGGGTCATAACATTTCTTAAAACGCCGTCAATCCGATAGCGGACAGTGATCTGCTTTTCCACCGGTTCAATGTGAATATCCGAGGCGTTTTCTAAAATGGCGTATTCCAACAGCGTGTCAACAATTCTAATCACCGGCAGATCTTCAGCCAAGGCTTTGAGTTTTTTGTCTTTACTTTCTTCGCTGTCGGCTTCTGAGGCGGTGGTGTCTGCCGTCAACTCCTGGAATTCAGCCTTTAAGCCTTTATGGTAATTTTTAATTACCTCATTAAAACTCTCGGGGTTAGTCAGATATATCTGGACGTCTAAGGCCGTTTTTTTTCTTAAGAATTCAAAGATTTGCAGATCTTGAGGGTTTAAAACTGCCACTTTCAACTCGGTTTCAGTTTTGTCAAAAGCGATGATTCTATGGGTTACGGCCAGCGGTTCGGGAATCATAAACAGGATGTCTTTTCGGACCGCCTGATTTTTGAGGTTGATAAACGGTATTTTATAAAAAGAAGCAGCCGTTTGATAGAGCTGCTCTTCGTTGATGATTTTTTTTCCAATTAGATACTCCTCAAGACTTTGGTTACGGTTTTTAGCTTCTTCTGAATGTAAGCTTAGCTCTTTTTCTCCTAAAGCGTTAGTTTTCAGCAAAATATTTTTTAATTCTAAATCTTGAAACATAATTTTTGTTTTGTTGCTTGTGGTTTTAAAATATTTTGTGTTTCAGCGTCATATATTATACCACATAATCTTAGTTTTAGTAAATCAAATTTATGTCCACAGCTGATTTTAGCGCTCTCAGCGGTCAATTAGACAAAAAACTCAATAATCAGTAATATATACATAGGGAATTAATCTTAATTTCATCAATGCTGGGTAGTTTTCAGGAAAATCCTAGTCTCCAGGCCTATTGGTCTAATCGTTTGATAAAATTCAACCTGCTTTTTAGTTTGTTGGTTAATATTTTAGTCTGGTTAATTTTAGTTCGGCTGATTAGGAATTTTTCCGAATCAATAATTTTTCATTATAATATTTATTTTGGCGTTGATTTATTGGGCAATTGGTACGAAATCTTTTGGCTGCCGGCCAGCGGCTTATTCATCATTTTTCTTAATTTTATCCTCGCCAGTTTGTTTTCCGAAAAAGAAAAAATTATCAGTTATTTTTTAGTCAGCGCCAGCAGTCTGGTTCAGGTCCTGATTTTTTTGGCCAGTCTGACGGTCATTTTCATTAATCTTTAAAAAAGCAATGGCTAACTTTTTAGTAATTAAAATTTTTCTTTTAACCACCTTGTCTTTTATTGTCACTTTTGCCCTGACGCCTTTTTTGACTCATTTTTTGTACAAATATCGTTTAGGTAAGGGTATTAGGGACGCGCAGTCGGCGCCAATTTTTGCTCAGATGCACGCTAAAAAAGCCGGTACCCCCACCATGGGCGGCATTTTAATTTGGGGCACCACTTTGCTGCTGGTTTTACTCTTCGCTTTTTTAGCCAAAGTTTTTGACGGTATTTTTGATCAATTGAATTTTTTATCCCGGCCGGAAACTCTTTTGCCTTTGGGCGCTTTGGTCGCTTCAGCCCTGATCGGCTTAGTTGACGACGCTTTTGACGTTTGGCGAATGGGGAAAAACGGCGGGGGTTTACGGATGCGTCATCGGTTTATCATCTACGGCATCATTGCCGCTATCGGCGCCTGGTGGTTTTATTTTAAATTGGAGTGGACGGTTTTGCACATTCCTTTTTTGGGCAATTTTGACATTGGCTGGTGGTATATTCCGTTTTTCCTTTTTGTCATCATTGCCACCGCTCACTCGGTTAACATTACCGATGGCCTTGACGGTTTAGCCGGTGGCACGCTTTTAACCGCCTTTGGCGCTTACGGCGCGATTGCTTTTGCCCAGGGCCGGTACGACTTAGCCACTTTTTGCGGCGTGATTGTCGGCTCTCTCTTGGCGTTTCTATGGTTTAACATCAACCCGGCGCGGTTTTTTATGGGGGATACCGGTTCGATGTCTTTAGGCGTGACTTTGGGTATCATCGCCATGCTGACCAATGCCGCCTTGCTTTTGCCGGTGATTGGTTTTATTTTTGTTTTGGAAAGTCTGTCGGTCATTATCCAGCAGATTGCCAAAAAATTTCTGGGCCGGAAAGTTTTTATTTCTTCGCCGATTCATCATCACTTGGAAGCTATTGGTTGGCCCGAACCAAAAATCGTCATGCGTTTCTGGGTCATTGCCGGCGTGGCCGCCGTGATTGGCTTAATTCTTTTTTTGGTGGATAAGGCTTAGAATTTTATTTAATCAATACTTAAACTCAACATAGCGCCTAGTTTTTGCTATGTTGCATAGAAATTCCCAAAAAAGATATTATGTCTCTGGGGCAATTTATTCCGTCACGATTACAACCCAAAA